>R19__coassemble_61_pt1 | contig 63305 bp, 48 predicted proteins | sample R19__metabat2_low_PE_032 | metagenome-assembled genome bin R19 | reverse complement strand
TGTAACTGTCTTTGGCAGAAACAATATGACCCCTTAGGCACAAGGCCCGGATATCGTGCAAGACCATCCGGGTTTTGTGCTTTCTTTTTTTCTTCTTGAATTTGAAGAAAATAATGAATGAAAAACAAGCATGCCTGTATAACAAAGAAGCATTCTGATTTCAAAGATATTCTGCGTACAATAAAACGGAAGGAGAATACTATGGAATATTTTACTTTAAACAACGGTGTGCGCATGCCGGCAATGGGATTCGGGACAATCGGACAGTCCAAAGAAGAGATCACGAAACGTGTTGCATTCGCTTTGAATCATGGCTATGAACTGATTGATACAGCAAACAGATACGGAAATGAAACGGAAGTCGGAGAGGGGCTGAAGCGTTCCGGAAAAAACAGGAGCGAATACTTCATCGAGACAAAACTGGGACCTACGCTCTATGAGAATGATCATGCAGTTGACGATACACTTGCACGTTTAGGGACTGATTATATTGATATTATGATTCTGCATCATCCTGTCAACAACTATATCTATGCATACAAAATGCTGGAAAAATCATACAAGGAAGGAAAGATCAGAGCCATCGGCTTATCCAATTTCCCTGTGGAAAAGATTCAGGAAGTGCTGGACCGGTGCGAAATCACACCTGCACTGATGCAGGCCGAAGGACATCCGTATTATCCCTGTGAGAAAGTAAAGCCGTTCTGTGATGAACACGGGATTGTACTTCAGACATGGTTTCCGCTGGGGCACGGAAGCAGTGAAATGCTGAAGGAACCACTTTTTGCATCTCTTGGTGAAAAGTACGCAAAGAGCAGCGCACAGATTATTCTTCGATGGCATATACAAACAGGTTTCTGTCCGGTACCCGGAAGCAGGTCATATGAGCATATTGAAAGCAATGCAGATCTTTTTGACTTTACTCTTACGGAAGAGGAAATGCATGAAATTGCAAAGCTGAACAGGCATGAGACGTTCTATCATGTTACAGAGGAATCGCTGGCAAGACTTGCAGTGACAAAATGCAATTTTGAAAAATAATATTTGAAACAGGTGAACATCATGAAAAAAGGCTGTTTGTGATGAAACAGCCTTTTTCAGATGAGTAAGGAAAGTATTATTCTTCATCCTCATCACCGGCATGAAGTGAGAGGTAAATATCCTGGCAGTCGGGTGCCCATGGATCTCCTTCAATTTTTCAGCTGATCGTAATATCTGAAAATCACCGGAAATGTAATATACCAGAAGCCTAAGAAGGGAATAACAACAATCGAATAAGGGAAAAGAAGTACAAGTGCTGCAATGAAGATCAGTTCATACAGAGCAGCTGAAAGAACTCTCCACATGTATTTGCTGGTAAAGAGAATGATGTTGATCAGCCGCTGTTTTACGGACTGTGTAAACAGAACCATCTGGATCCAGTAAAGATTGACAACTGCCGGAAACAGAAGAGCACTGAAGAAAAACATATAATGTTTCCGGGCCCGAAAAGGATTCATGACCGGAAGTTTTGAAGAAGTCAGGAATAAAGTGCCTGTATTTGATGAACTTCTTAAGAAGAATGAAGAATAATCCGGACAATGTAAAAGGGCTGTTTATGCAGACAGCCCTTTTATAATGCATATTATTTTTCGGGTACGGGAGGCTTGATGTCAGCGGGAATCGGTGATACGAACGGAATGCCGTCACGTCTTCTGTCGTATTCAGCTTTTGCACGGTCGATCAATGACGGATCTTCAAGCAGATCGATCACAGCTCCTGCCATGACTTTGGCAGCGTAGATTTCACTCTTATGTGCACGTGTACTCTTGCCCTGGGAAGTCAGCTGCCAGGAATGACCGGGGGTATCAAGAAATTCGGTCGCAGTATTGATCTGTGATACCGGACATACCTGAGATACATCACCGACATCGGAAGAACCGGGCATGCAGGTTTCGTCTCTGTGCAGAGGGAGCACAAAGTCACAGATATCATCATTAATATGTGCATAGTATGGTTCAGCTGTTTCTTCCGGAAGCTTGCTGAGGTATGCTTTGAGTTTAGCTCCTGTGACCGGATAGGTTGCTCTTAATTCCTTTGCCAGAGCGATTTCTTCTGCAGTGGAAACAGGGGGATCAAATTCCTCCAGATTCTTCTGCAGTACTTTTGCGATTACTTTGTTCGGCTGAATATCGGAAGTCGCTTTGATGAACTTGGATGTCATGGTTGTTCCGGTCATCAGAGCAGCACCTCTTGCGACATCATTGACACGTTCATAGATTTCATTCACCTGTGTGATCTTAGGCGCTCTGATCATATATCTGACCTCAGCTTCAGGCTGAACGACATTTGCGGAAATACCGCCTGTATTTGTCACAGCGTAATGAATACGTGCTTCCTGAATAATATGTTCTCTTAAGAACTGAACACCGGTATTCATCAGTGTTACCGCATCCAGCGCACTTCTGCCCAGATGCGGGCAGCCTGCCGCATGTGCAGCAATTCCGGAGAAGTGATAATCCACGACAATATTTGCGAGAGAAGGGATATCACTGACACAGTTCACATCTCCGGGATGCCACGTTACGGCACAGTCAAGCTCATCAAATACATGATCCCTTGCCATGAAGCCTTTGCCTGAGCCGCCTTCTTCAGCCGGACAACCGTAGTAGATGACGGTACCGTCCATACCGGTATCTTTAAGATACTGCATGACACCGTAGGCAGCTGCGATACTTGCGGAACCCAGCAGATTATGGCCGCAGCCGTGTCCGCTGCCGTCTTTGACGACCGGCTTCTGAACGGTGCAGCCGGGCTCCTGGGAGAGAGAGGCAAGCGCATCGAATTCACCGAGAATGCCGATGACCGGACTTCCGGAACCGTATCTGCCGCTGAAAGCAGTGGGGATATCCGCAAGGTTTTTCTGAACAGTAAAACCGAGTTTTTCAAGTACCTCTGTCTGCAGAGCTGCAGCTGTTGTCTCTGTGTAGCCTGTTTCGGGATGATCAAAGATATCATCACTGAGTTTAGTGATCACGGAAGAGATGCCGTCAATGGCATTGACGGATGTGAGTTTCTTTTCTGACATAAGTTTGTCCTTTCTGTATTATTCGAAGTTTTCAGGTTCTGCTTTTTTCAGCATGAATCTTCCGGCAAGGAACAGGCATGTATAACCTGCTGTGATTGCGGCAGCGTAGAGCAGAAGCTGTGTGTTCGTGCCGGATTCGATCAGATTGTAGAAGACTGGTGAAGTGAAGATACTGATAATGGACATCATGGCAAAGCCCATGGAGAAGTCATTCAGGGCAGGTGAATCATACTCAGGATCACAGATCTTCAATAACATCATGCCGTTGATCATGACACCGGTATTGACACCCCATGAGATAATCGCACGCTCGAACGGATAATCCTTTTTTCCGAAGCACCATCTGTGCATGGTGAAGCAGAATACATAAGTAACGATAAAGCCGATGATGCTGAGAATAACGATGGGACCGACATAAGCAGCGACAGCTTTGATCGGCATGGAAGCGATGGCAGCGCAGATGGCAAAGTCACTCATACATCCGGTAATTCTGGACTTTACACGAACATCGATCATCCATTCCAGCTTCAGAAGCTTCAGAATATAATTCACTGCATACATTAACAGAAGGGCATAGAACCATACAGGAATGGAAGAAAGGCCGAATACGTTGTATTCCTTTGCTTTGGCAAGCAGAAAATACGCAAGAGCACTGTCACCGAGAATCAGCGCCAGATGAACAGTCATTGTTTCAATCGAAGAGGAATGCGTTGTTTCTCGTCCCATCATCGGCTGGCTGTCAACATTCGTGCTGAAGCCTTTCTGTGTATCCATCGGCAGTTCTCCGGGCTTCTTCAGAATCTTTGTTTCACCTGTACGGGATGCTCTGTTGATGAAGTAAATACCGAACAGCATGCCGCCGACAAGACCGATCGTAGCGAAGGTTGTCGCAACACCTTGTGATACTTCCCAGAAGTCGAGCCCGTATCCCTGAAGGATGGAACCAAGACCTGCTGCAGTACCATGACCGCCGGAATATCCCTGGCTCAGTTCAACCCCGAAGATTCTGTAAAGATTCAGTGAAGGCATGAACTTCAGCGCAAGGAAAGTAAAGCCGAAACCGACGAGCTGCTGAATGCCGCTGCATCCTGCAAACAGACCGCAGGAGATCATAACGCGGGGCAGATTCTGTTTCAGAGAATTCTTTTTCTTTTCGTGCATTCCCTTGCCCAGAGGAACAGCAGCGAAAATCGGAACAATCAATACACCGGGGATGATACTCCAGACACTGACATAGTCGGCGGAAATGAACGGACTGTCTGCGAAAACATTCGGTCCGATGATGAGAGCAAGGAAACCTCCGATTACAGATGCGGGCAGAAGCATCTTTCGGAAGAAGGGGATTTTCGCACGCAGGAACATTCCGATCATCAGGAATACTCCGAGCAGCGCAAACTGTTTCAGCAGTTCTTGTAATAAAGCAGATGTCATAGTGTTTTCCTCCTGTCTTTTCGGGTGCGATAAATTACGAATTCATCTCACTGCTTACTCATAAGTGAACGGTTATAACCGATTCGCTCAATGAATATGGTTTGCAGTATATACGCAACGAAAGCGTGTTACAAGATAAAATGTAAACATTTCAGAAACAAATGTTTTCTTTACACAAACATTTCATGTAAATTTTACATTTCGAAAAACAAATGAATTATTTTGTTTTTGAACCGAAAACAGAACTTGAAAATGAGAAAAAATGAAAATGTCTGAATTCAAAAAACGAAAAACCGGTTTAAATCCGGAATTCGAAGAAAAAAGTGAAAATTGCATGCAAAGCTGATATCAAATCGTTTCCGGCTTTTCAGCATCCCGGAAGATACGGTGAGGATATGCTCTTCAATTTAAGAATTCTTTTGCATCAATTGCTCGCTGCAGTACGGTATAATGTTGAAAACAGGAGGCTTGTTATGACATCCGGAAATATCATTTATATCATCTGCATCGTGATTGCGGCGGCTGCAGTCATAGGATCAGCGGTTTATGTTTTTATCAGCCGTAAAAAAATGAAAAAGATGCTTGAAGAGGAACAGCAGAAACTGAATGAAGAAAAGAATTCCGTTCAGACTGATCGTGAAGCACTGATGAAAGATCAGGAAAATCTTGCACAGAGTCAGGAGGAATTTCTCAAAAAGCAGGAAGATCTCAGAAATGCGGAACTGGTATTCCTTGAAAGAAAAGCAAAACAGCAGAAGCTGGAAGAAAAGAGCGAGAAGGAGATCTGCACAGATCTTTATGTAAAAGCAGAAGAAATGGAAACTTTGTTCGAACTTTTGAAGAATTCACTTTCTTCTGTAGATGCAAAGCTTGTTACGGTAAAGGACTATTCGGAAGCTCTGGAAACAATGAAGAATGATGTGAACGAAAATGTTTCTTCATTGAATGCCAAAGTGAGTGAGGAGACAAATGCACTTAGAGAAGAGCTGAACAGAGAAGTATCGGAACTGAAGGAGGCATTTGCTTCACTGCAGAAGAGTTATACGGAGGAACTTGCCGGAATTCATGAAGATATGAAGTCTTCTCTTGCAAATATTGAAGGAAATGTTCAGACGATCATTGCGAATGTAACGGATGAAGAAGTAAAGAAGATGGCATCGGCGGTGAATGAGGAAGTTGTTTCCATGAAAACAAATATGGATTCCCGCATGAGTGAAATGAATACCTCTCTTGTAAAGGAGATCAAAGACAATATCCCTGTATCCGTTACGTCACAGGATGTTGAAGACGCTGTAAAGAAAGTGATGAATACATATACATTCTCGTCATTAAGCACAGATGACGTGAAGGGCGCAGTAAGAAATGAACTGTCGGAAGAACTGGCAATGATCCGTTCTGTATCCGCAAAGTCAGTTCCTGAGCCTGCGGGTCAGCAGGAAGTAAAAGAAGAAACTGTCAGTGAATGATCAGGAAACAGGAGTATCCTCACGGGTATTCCTGTTTTATAATGCTTTCAGTTGTGAGGTTTATGATGTCTGATATTGTATTTGAAAGAACGAACGGGTCTCATCCGGACTTCGTTGAAAACTGCCGTCTTCTGGATATTGAACTGGAAAAGAAGATGGGAAAAGAGGTGCAGAAGGATTATCTTCAGTACAATCATGTGCTGGATCAGATTCATCATGCTGTAATCGCTTATGTAAACGGGGTGCCGGCCGGTTCCGGTGCGCTTAAACAATATGATGAGAAAAGTATCGAACTGAAAAGGGTGTTTGTACGTCCTGAATATCAGATGCATGGGATCGGCACTGCACTTGTTTCACAGCTTGTCATGTATGCACAAGAGCTTGGTTTTCCGAAGATGATTCTGGAATCGGGCATTCAGCTGAAGGAAGCACATCATATCTACTATAAGCCGGGCTTTGAGAGAATTGAGAACTTCGGTCCTTTCAAAGGAATGGAGAATTCGCTGTGCATGCAGAAGATGCTCGGGAGTAAGGAAAATGGCGATCAGTGAAGAAAGAATCGAAAAAAGCCTTGCGGTTCGCGGTGCAAAGGCAAAGAGAATTATCTCCAGTGAGAAGCGAACATCACAGCTTCTGCGTGATGTGGAACGAAAGATGAACAGTGCAGGTTCAAACAGAAAAGTACAGGCTGTCATTGATTATGTCAGACTCATGGGGAAAATGCTGAAATGCTATGCAAAGAAAGAGTATACGGAAGTGCCTGCAGGGATTATGATCGCTCTTGCGGCGTGTCTTCTGTATTTCCTTTCACCGGTGGATATTCTTCCGGACTTTATTCCGTTCATCGGTTTTATTGATGACGCTGCAGTCATTGCGTACAGTGCGCAGTTTGCGAAAGCGGACCTGGATGCGTTCAGGATCTGGCTTGAGAATGAAGAAAATATTGTCGATGTCGAAATCAGTGAATAAAGAGGAGAGTGTTTATGGGAAAAAGACTGAACCATCCGGTCAGTGATTATGTTGTATTTGATCTGGAAACGACAGGATTAAGTACAGCAAATGATAAAGTGATCGAAATCTCTGCAGTGAAAGTCAGAAACGGAGTGGTATACGATGAATTCAGTTCGCTGGTAAATCCGGATATGCACATCCCGCGGTCAGCGAGTGCTGTGAATAACATCTATGATTCCATGGTGCAGGACAAACCGTATTTTGATGAAGTCCTCCGGGATTTTCTCGACTTTGCCGGAGATGATGTACTCGTAGGTCATAATATTGCAAGGTTTGATCTGAAATTCATTCAGAGAGATGCCATGAAGTACTATGGCAGAGAAATTGACAATGATTATGTTGATACGCTGTCACTTGCCATGAGATGTCTTCCCGGACTTTCTCATTACAGGCTGACCGATCTTGCGTCCCGCTTCGGTATTTCTTCCGATGGTGCACATCGTGCGCTGGCGGACTGCAGAATGAACATGAAGGTCTATGAATATCTGAAGAATGAACAGAGTACTTCCGCAGATGAAGAAGGACTGTTATGCCCGGAGTGCGGTTCACCTCTGAAAAAGAGAAAAGGAAGATTCGGTGTTTTCTACGGATGCACAGGATATCCTGAATGCCGCTATACGAGAAAGATCTGAAACAAAGCACATCAAATAAATGCGCTCTCCTCAAGCTGTCCATCAGCCTGAGGGGAGCTTTTATATTTCCTGTTTCTGCATGTTTTCAGCTGTACCTGCAAATGACAAATACACACGTGAAATGTGAGGCAGCAGGCAGTCTCAATGCAATGTATTGGCAAACATACATTTTCAAAAAGGAGGCAGGTATGGCTGGAATATGAGATTGCAGCAGGAAATGAAAAGACGATCAGAGTGACGGTACATGGTCAGGATGTGCATCCGGATCTGCCTGTGCAGTTATGCAGAAGAGGAATGAAAAGACATATAAAGGAGGTATTGGAAAACCACTTATTTGAAATTTATTCTACATGTAAAGAATGCAGCTGCTGAAAAAGTACTGCATGATCAGTAAAAGGAGGAAAAACAATGAAAAATCTTGGCTTCGGCATGATGCGTCTGCCTGTAATCAACGGGAATCCGGTTGATTTTGACTATGAACAGCTGAATGAAATGGTTGATACATTTCTGGCATCCGGCTTCAATTATTTCGATACAAGTTACGTTTATCATAACGGCAGAAGTGAAGAGGCAGTGAGAAAGGCACTTGTAGAACGTCATTCGAGAGAATCTTTCAGACTTGCAACAAAATTCCCTTCATTTATTCCGATGTCGGAAGAAGATGTAGAGAAGACATTTTTAAAACAGCTTGAAAACACAGGTGTATCATACTTTGACTACTATCTGCTGCACAATCTTCAGACGGTCTGGTATGACGGAATTGAAGGAAAAGGAGACGGATATTTCAACTCTGAACATCTGTTTGAACATGCCAAAGGATGGAAAGAAGCCGGAAAGATCAAACATCTCGGTATTTCTTTTCATTCTTCACCTGAACTGCTTGACCGTGTTCTGAATGAACATCCGGAAATTGAATTTGTACAGATTGCTCTGAATCCGATTGACTGGGACAGTGAATTTGTAGCTGCAGGAAAATGCTATGAAATCATCCGCAGACACGGAAGAAAAGTAATTGTCATGCAGGCTGTAAAAGGCGGCGGTTTTGTAAACCTTCCTATCCCTGCTGAAAAAGTTCTGAAGGATGTACGTCCCGATAAATCCATTCCTTCATGGGCAATCCGTTTTGCCGCACAGCTTGACGGTGTCATCGCTGTTCTTTCGGGTATGTCAACTCTTGAACAGGTGAGAGACAACTGTGCTACTGCAAACGAAGCTGAACCTTTGAATGAAGAGGAAACAGAAGCACTTCATAAGGCTGTTTCGATTTATCGTGACTGCACACCGATTCCGCCGTCAGAACTTGAAAAGTACCGTGGTCTGACATGGAACAATGTATCTGTTTATTCTATTCTTCAGGCATACAGCATCTGTCTTGTACAGCCTAATCAGGGATGTATTACAGATAATAATTATTTCAAGAATCTGCTTGCGGAAAAGGCATATCTGGATATTCACAAGGATCTTCCGCGCCAGAGGGTTGTACGTGAAGATGGTACAGATGTTACAGTGCTTGTAGATGAAGCCGTTGCTTATCTGAAGCGCAACACATTCTGATGATGACAGAGTCTTCGCAGTATTATGCAAAGATATCTGTATTCTGTTAATCAAATTACTTTATAAAAGAAAAGACGGATCATATCAGCTGATCTGCCTTTTCTTTTGAGTCTGTTATGTCATCGGGAAGATGAATCAGAAGAAACTGCGGCCATTTCCCGTACTCTTCTGTCTCTACCATCAGATGTACTACATATACATCAGGCTGCTCTTTCATGTATTTCAGCCATCGTTCTGTACGTTTGTCATGACGAAGATCCTCGCCGTTATAATCACGTACAAGCATAACGAGCGTTCTGCCTGAAGGTACAGGAATTGTATGTTCCTGACTGACAGCGTATCGCTGCATCGTTTCCTGATCCATGATCATTCCCAGCTGATAGGATCCTGAAGGAATATAAAGACATGCATAGCATGATACAGGAAGCATGGAAACAATCTGCTTCAGCTGTTCGGCAATGGCCAAAGAAGGCGAAGGGTCCGTGTAAAGAGTACAGGGGAAAAAGCAGCAGTCCGGAATTTCTGCAATGAACGGCATGTTCTCCAGTGTTTCAAAATCAGTGTATACACGGTACAGCATCCTGTTCCAGGCAATCTTCTTTTCCAGAAGAAATAGTTCTTTCTCCATTCCCTCTGTTTTTTTCTGAAGACTGCGGCAGTATTCCTGCGGATCACAGCCTTCCGCAAACGCTGCAGATTCGGCGACAGTAAAGCCTTGTGCTGCAAGTGAGTTCAGAGTATTGACGCGGTAAACATCACTGTCGGTATAGACACGGTATCCTTTCTCTGTACGTTCGGAAGGTCTTAATCCCATCTTTTCGTAGAAACGCATTGTACTTGGTGATATGCCGCATATCTTTGCGAAATCCTTGATTTTGAACTGCATGAAACGTCCTTTCATTCTTGACCTTCAAGTTACTTGAAGGTTTATGTTTAAGTTATCACGTTTGTAAAAGATCAAACAAGGAGGATCTATGAAAAAAACAATTACAAGACGTTCTTTTCTGAAAGGTGCACTTTCTGTAACCGCTGTGGCTGCAGTATCCGGACTATCAGGATGCACGACTGATGAAAAAGGAACATACACACCCGGCACATACAGTGCGGAAGCACAGGGTATGGGGACAGTTAAGGTTTCCATGACATTCGATTCTGACAAGATTACAGATGTCCAGGTAGATGTTTCAGGAGAGACACCTTCCGTCGGAGGTCTGCACGGGGATGAACTGGCACAGGCAATTCTGGACAGCCAGGGAGAAAGCATTGATGCAGTTACCGGTGCTACGATCACGTCAAAGGCTGTGGCTGCAGCAGCTTCTGCCTGCATTTCACAGGCAAAAGGAGAAACAGTTGAGATCACAGTCAATACCGGTACAGTCGATTCCGGCGAGCCTTTAGGAGATGCTGAAGAAACATATGAAACAGATGTTGTGATTGCCGGTGCCGGTGCAGCCGGTCTGATGGCTGCTCTCAATCTTGCACGCGCAGGCAGAAAAGTCATGATTCTGGAAGCATGTTCGACAGCAGCTGGTTCCAACTTCTCTATGTGCGGGGGACCGGCAGCCTGTGAGACAAAGCTTCAGGCTCAGGAAGGTGAAGATCTTTCGGTGGACAAGCTCTTTAAATACATGTACGGGTTCTCTCAGACTGCTGTTAACGGCAAGCTTCTTAAGAAGGTGCTTGCATGTACAGGCAAGGCTGTTGATGACATGATGGATCTCGGTGTTGAAATGGAACTGTGGCCTGATGTATATAAGAACGGTTTCCGTGCGCGTCATTACATTCTGCCGGAAGGTGCGGAACGAGTTGACCCGATTGTTAACGCGATTGAAGAAGCAGGCGGAACATTCATATATAACACAAAAGCAAAGGAACCTGTTATGACAGACGGCAAAGTGACGGGTATCAAGGCATTGTCTGACGGCAAGGTTATTGAAGTAGATGCGAAGGCAGTGCTGATCTGCACAGGCGGTTTCATCGGCAGCACGGAAATGCAGAAGAAGTATCTGAATACACCTGTATTTGCTTTAGGCAATACAAGCAGTGACGGAAGCGGTATTGAACTTGTGCACAAGGCCGGCGGTGTGGATGATCGTACATTCGCAGTTCTCGGCAATGAATGCGGCGCTGTTTCTGCAGCTACAACGGAATGGCCTTTTACGGAAGAATGGCTGAACAAGAATGAACACTACGGCTACTGGCTGTTCGGAGGTCTTTATACGGATCCTTCCGGAGAACGTTTTATTAACGAGGAAAAGGTTGCGCAGCTGCCACTGGCAATCGGCGGTGAGGCAATGGTACGTCAGGGTCGTGTTTACTGTGTCATGGACTCCGATTATTACAATGGCGTTATGAATGAGGGCATCTATGCTTATCTGGGCGAACCGGAGGAATGGGGTTCCACAGGAGAAGAAGCGGATTATTACAAGACAACACCGGAGAATGCGGAAGCACATCTGCAGCAGGCGATCGAAGAAGGATGGGCATGGAAGGCAGATACAATCAAGGAACTGGCTGACAAGTTCAATCTTCCCGAACTGGAAGCTACAGTAGAAGCATATAACGGTTATTGTGACACTGGTGAAGATACGGAATTCTACAAGCCGAAAGCATTCCTGAAAGCGGTAAAGACTGCTCCGTTCTATATTTTTGAGTATGTACCCAGTGCCTGGGGAACAAACGGCGGTGTCAAGGTTAATGCACATCTGCAGGCTCTTGATGAAGACAATCAGGCAATTGAAGGTCTCTACGCTGCCGGGGTGGATACCGGAAGTATGTATACACAGCCTTATTATGACAATCCCGGATCTTCTGTAGGTCTTGCCCTTGGCTCAGGTGTACTGGCTGCACAGGAAATCGACAAGTATCTTGGCTGATCTGAAATAAAAGCTCTTTGTTCATATGAACAGAGAGCTTTTTATATGACTGTTATTCTTTTTCATGACCATGGTCATAGAGTTTCTGGATATTTGGCGGAAGCTTGTCCGGCAGCATGGCATTGATTCTGTCTTCATTGCCGTCCTCCATTGCTTTGTCATAATACCAGCACTTGTACTTCAGCATATCCAGCGTTTTTTCCAGTTCTCTGATTTCCTGCTCGACAGCTGCTTTCCGCATTTCAAAGAGCGCTTTTCTGTCCGGATAGCTTGCACTTCCCTGACTGCAGAGTTCAAAGTAATGTTTGATTTCCGTGATCTCAAGACCGGATGCCTTGAGACATTCAATGACTCTTAAGCACTCCAGATCGCTGTCATCAAAGGTACGGATTCCGGAATGCCTTTTCAGATCCGGCAGAAGACCTTGTCTGTCGTAGTAACGTAATGTAGATACAGGTAAATGAAACATCTCTGAGACTTGTCCGATGGTGTACATAGCAGTTCCTCCATTTTTTATAAAACCCTTGACCTGAAGTCAGGTTCAGGTATTAAGATCATCCTACAGCCGGTAAAACGGATTGTAAAGAAATAAAGGAGAGAAGAATGAAGAACACATATTTAACTTTGAACAACGGTGTAAAGATTCCTCAGCTGGGACTTGGTACCTGGTTTATTGATGATGATAAAGCTGCAGATGCTGTAAAGGCTGCTGCTGAAATCGGTTACAGACACATTGATACTGCACAGGCGTACGGTAATGAACGCGGTGTGGGCGAAGGAATCAGAAACTGCGGTGTACCCCGTGAAGAACTGTTTGTTGTATCAAAAGTCGCTGCTGAGCACAAGACGTATGAAGAAGCTATGGCAGGCATTAACGGCACACTTGAAAAGATGGGACTTGATTATCTGGATATGATGATCATTCACAGTCCGCAGCCCTGGAAGAAAGTGAATCAGAGTGAAGACCGTTATACGGAAGGCAACCGTGCTGCGTGGAAAGCACTGGAAGATGCATATAAAGCAGGAAAACTGAGAGCAATCGGTGTTTCCAATTTCCAGATTGAAGACATTGAAAGTCTTATGGAAACAGCAGAAATCAAGCCGATGGTAAATCAGATCCTTCTTCATATCAGCAATACTCCTCTGGAACTTGTGAAATACTGTCAGGCAAATGATATTGCTGTAGAAGCATATTCTCCTATCGCTCATGGTGAAATTCTGAAAAACGAAGAGATCAAGGCAATGGCTGACAAGTACGGTGTGACTGTTCCTCAGCTCTGCATCCGCTATACACTGCAGCTTGGTACAATCTCTCTTCCCAAGACAGCAAACCCTGAACATATGAAGAGCAATGCCGAAGTGGATTTCGAAATCAGTGCTGAAGATATGGAAACACTGCTGAACTTCAGAAAGATCGAAAGCTATGGAGAAAGCGGCAGATTCCCGGTATTCGGCGGAAAGCTGTAATACATGAAAAGAACGTTTGTATTACTGCTCGGCATGATAACGGCTGCTGCACTTGCAGGCTGCAGCACGGTGCAAAGTACAGAAGAAGCACAGAACAGTTCAGCACAGACGGAAACAGAAATGACGGATCATACTGATACAAACAGTGCGGAACCGGAAGGAAAGGCTGCTGTTGTATATTTCTCATGTACCGGTACAACAAGAAAAGCTGCAGAGCTGGTTGCGGAAGCTGCCGGTGCGGATCTGTATGAGATTCTGCCTGAAGAAGCTTATACCGAAGCAGATCTGAATTATCAGGATGACAGCTGCAGAGCAAACAAGGAACAGAACGATCCGGACGCAAGACCGGCAATCGAAAATGATCTGAGTATGATCACAGAGTATGATGTTGTATATCTCGGCCATCCCATCTGGTGGGGAACGAATCCAAGAATTATACAGACATTCCTGGAAAGCTATGATCTGACCGGGGCAAAGATCTTTACCTTCTGTACATCCGGCGGCAGCGGAATTGAAAAGAGTGTCAGTGATCTTCAGTCGGAATATCCCGGACTCAATATCATCAGCGGAAAACGGCTGAACAATGCAGATGCAGAAGATATTGAAAGCTGGTTAAGTACACTGAACTGATATCACAAAGAGAAGCAGAAGAATATCCGCACAGGATACACTTCTGCTTTTTATAATTTTGTTTGAGAATTCTTTGCAAAATTGAAATTCAGGAAGAAATGTGTAATATAGTTAGATAGAACTAACCTAAATGAAAGGAGAACAGATCTATGAGCATATCTCTACGGCTTGTAAATGCACTGCTGCGGAAATCCGGTGTGAAAAAGATGTATGACAGACCGGCTGAAGAAATCAATGAAATGATCAGGCGGAAGAATGCAAAGAGGAAGTTTGCCATTGCGGAAAGCAATGAATTTGCTGTTTCGCGTATATATGTCGATGAAAGGGAAGTTCTGTTTCTGAGAAACAGAACAAAAGGCTCTGAAAGGGCTCTGCTCTATCTTTACAGCGGCGGATTTACAGCAGAGATTTCCGGTCTTGAAAAAAGATTTGCGCAGAAACTCGGTGCAGCTTCCGGAAGAGACGTCTGGATCCCGCGTTATCCAAACGGCATGGATCATACGGCAGACGAAATCTACAGAATGGCTCTTGATACGTATGCAGAAATGCTGAAGAAGTATGATGCGAAAGACATTGCTGTTGCAGGATGCTCAGCCGGTGCGACAATAGCGATTGCTATGTTTGAAATGAACAATACTCTGGAGAATCCGTTATCTCCTGCAGACATGATTATTTCCTGTTCTCCCTGTTCAATGCCCTGCAGTGATGCAGAAGAAAAAGAAATAAAGGAACTGGCAGAGAAGGATGTCATGATCCCTGTCTCTTTTGTATCAGCTCTCAGCGAAATTATGACACATGGAGAAGAACTGCCGGAATGGATGACAAAGCTTCCGCTGGGAGATCTGCATCATATGCCGTGTACACATATCTATTACGGAACCTGTGAAGTGCTGAGTGCTGCTGCAGTTCCTCTGCAGAAAGCATACAGGCGTGATCATTCGTTGTGCACGCTTCAGTGGGGAGAGAATCTTTTCCACGGGTATCCGGCAGCGGACTTTATTCCGGAAGCCCGGCAGGCCTTTGATGAAATTGCCGAACTTCTGAGGAACTGATATGAGTGAACTTGAAAAAAACAGTGCAGAGCGGACATTATGCATTCCTTTGTGGTGCAGGGCGATCGCCGTAGAAAAACTGCCGTCGATTCTTCCGGATTATGATGCAGTACGCATCTTAAAAGAAATGGGTGAAACAAAGCCGCCGACAATCTTCTATTACATGGAATGTGCAGCTCTTGCCGGTGCGATCAGACAGTATGATCTTGCATGTGAAATCAGAGATTATCTCAATAAGCATCCTGATGCAGTCGTGGTGGAAATGGGAAGCGGTCTTTCCTGTCTGCGCAGGCAGTTGAACAATGATCATAATACCTGGATCAATATCGACCTTCCCGATGTGATTGCCTGCCGTAAGAAATATATTCCTGCAGGAACAAATGAAATCAATCTGTCCTTTGATCTTACGGATCACAGCTGGCTTTCGAAAATACCGTTTGATCCAGATCGCGGGATCATCTTTGTCGCTGCCGGTGTACTTCATTATTTTACACGTGATGAGGTGAAGAGCCTGATTCAGGATATGGCCGGGTGTTTTGCCGGAGGCTGTTTTGTCTTTGACTTCATCAGTGAAAAGAATCTGAAAGATGTAAAAAGAAAGCTGAAGGATACAGATAATGATACAAAGGTTCTTTTCTGCATGAATGATGCACAGAAGGAAATGAAGGAATGGTCCAGCAAGCTGTCAGTCATTCACCAGCTGAGTTATCTGGAAGGTTATCCGGCGGAAGGTGTGCATTACAACCTGATTACGAAGCTTTATATCAGATCAAAACGTGACAAGCTGTTTGTGGCACATGTGGAATTCTGAATGAAACAGATCAGGATAGAGGAATGATATGCCGGATATGGATGAACTTATGAAAGCCGTAAAAGACAATCTGCATTTTTCTGTACTGCCGCAGATTCTTATGCGGGAAGGAATCGACGGGAACGTATTCAGCGATATTTTCCGGAAACGTTTCGCATGTCTTCTGGAAGAGCATACGAATGACAGCGAAGGTCTGAAAGAAGAGAGTTATTACTATATTCTGCCGGCAGTTGCTGTGTACGGGACATTGCAGAACTTTACCGGAAAGGCAGCAGAATTGTTTCGTGAAATGTGGCTCGACGGAGCACGGAAAGGTGCGGAATATCTGCGGAAGAAGGCTGAAGATGAAGCATTTCTGAAGAACTGGATCATTTTCGTTACACCAAAGAAAACAGAAACAGGTGCTTTCCGTTTTGAGATTGATCACTGTACTCTCAATGAAACAGAATACCATGTGATGCGCTGCCCTTATGCGGACTTCTGCAGGGCATACGGGTGTGAAGAAATTCTTACGGTATTCTGTGATTCGGATGATATTTCTTTCGGAAACATTCATCCGAGGCTGATCTGGGGAAGAACAAAAACAATCGGACGGGGTGATGCGTACTGTGACTTTAAATATACACTTCTCGATCAGCAGAAATCGTCTGAGAAATAACAGGATGATCACTTTACATATGTTTTGAAAGGTCCGGATAAAGATGCAGGTACGAAGATATTAAATACTGTCCGTGTACATTGAAATTTCATGATGAACTGTTAAAATGAATTAGTGTTAGTACAAACTAACCAGCACAGCAAACCGGTCACTGACGATCGGAACCGTGAGAAAAGAGATATGGACATTTAGAAACAGTGTGCAGTCTCCTAAACAAATTCATGGGCAGTGCCTTGTATCAAAAAGCAATCCGGGGCAGACATGTTCCGCTTTGCCGCAATAAGAAAGAATAAAAGAAAATGAAAACAGGAATATATGTACCGGTGTTCAATCTTTTCCTGACACCTTATGTAAGAAATTTCTATCAGAGAGAATATCCGGAAGAGAATACAAAGAAATATATCAGAAAAGTGAAAGAGGAATTCCGTGAGATGGTTCTCCGTACACCCGGACTTCCCGGTAACGGACTGGAAATCAATCTGTACTTTGCAGCGTATATCTTTGCGCTTTATAAAGCAGATCCTGCGCATATGAACAAAGAAGCGATTGACCGTCTTGTGGACGAAGTCTTTGCTTCAAAGCTGATTGTGGATCTGCATAAAAACAAGAAGTGCACGATGTTTACGGAAAAGGAACTGAAAAAAAGAACAGACGACATGTACCGGTCTTCACAGTCGGACAGTGAATGCAGATGGAAAGGAAAAGTCATCAGCGGAAAAGATGAGTTCTATATGACCTATACCGAATGCGGCATCTGCAGAATGGCCGCAAGAGAAGGCGTAAGAGAACTGGTACCGTCCATGTGCCGGATGGATTATCCGAATTACAGCAACGACGGCGGTATTCTGTTCCGTACGAAAACACTGGGATACGGTGATGATGAGTGTAATTTCCACGTAGTCAGAAAGAATTCCCCGGCACTTGATGAAGCACTGGCAAGAGGGGAAGACAAGCAGAAGCTTCGATAGGTGAAAATGATGGAAAAGTTTGAAGGTGTGGCGAATACATTGTTTGTGCCTCTGGTGGCACGTATTGCAGTATCAAGAGAATTCCCGGAGTATTTCACGGACCGTAAAGCATTGTCACTGGAGAAATATCTTCCGGAAGGCGCAGAGAAAGGATCTTCGCAGTATTCCAATATGGCTTCTGTTGCAAGATATTACAACATGGACCGCATGGTAAATACGTTTATCGGAAAACATGATACATGCAATGTGATCTATCTTGGTGCGGGACTGGAGACTGCGTATGACCGTCTTCATGACCGTTATGCGGAAGGCAAAGTGCACTGGTATGAAGCAGACCTGCCGGAAGTCATTGAAGCAAGAAGAAAAGTCTTCGGTGAACGGAAGGATGAAGTAACGATTCCCGGAGATATGTTCAGGATGGAGTGGGTATCAAAGCTGGATGCTTCACTGCCGTCCCTGATGATTGTATCCGGCGTATTCCAGTATTTTCATGAACAGGAAGTCACGGGCTTCATTCAGAACTGCAAAGCAGTCTTCCCGCAGGGAGAAATGATTTTCGATGCGACCAGTGAGAGCGGGCTGAAGTTTACCAACTGGTTTATCAAGCGTACCGGCAATACAAACGCTCTGATGTATTTCTTTGTGAATGACAGCAAAGCATTTGCAAAAAAGTGCGGGACAGTACTTCTGGAAGAGAGACTCTTCTTTACAGATGCTATGCATATGCTGAAGAAGAAGCTTTCTCTGGTAACGAAGATCTCCATGTATACAGCTGACAGTAAAAAACAGACATTGATTCTGCATCTGAAGCTGAACGGAAAAGCAGACGATTAGGAGAACATATCGATGAAAAGTGAAACGATCATAACCAATGGTTTTCGCTGGCGTTACTGGCCGTGTCCGAAGAAAAGTGAAAGTACGATGATCGTTGTTCTGGGCGGCGCAAGTGAAGGCGGCATTCTGATCAAAGCAGCAGTGAAATGCATGCATGAATACGGCTGTAATGCTGTTACATTTGTGCCGGTGAATGAAAACGGTGTATATGACGGCTGGCATGATTTTCCTCTCGACAGAATTGAAGAGATTGCTTTGTATCTTCTTGACCATGGAAGCAGAAGAGTCGGAATCGGCGGTGCATCTACAACTTCTCTTGTTTCGCTGGCTGCTGCAAGCAGAATTCCTCAGCTGTCACTGGTACTGTCTTTTGCGACAGAAGATTACAATACCGAAGGTTTCTATATGGGAAAAGCTGAGAAAGGCGGTATCGGCATGATTCCGGCAAACGGACATTCCATGTTTACATGGCGCGGTGAGCCGGTTCCTTTTTCCGTAACGAATCTGACAGCGAAACAGATGGATGAGATGATTCACAAAGACAAGGAAGGCAACATGATGAATGCATTGCAGATCTGTGCGTATTATGAGTCTCTTGACGGCTTTGAAGAAGCTCTGCATCCTGTTGAAAATGCGCATGCTCTGATCTGTGCTTTCGGATCGGACAGTGATGTCGGGTGTGACAGCGGACGTATGGTCAGAAGAATGGAGAAACGTCTCAGGGATCATCACTACGCATACGGTATGGAGATGCACGTATATCCTGTATGCTCTCATTATCAGTTTCCGGAAACGATGATCAAAAATCTGCTTCCTTTCGGCTCTCAGTTTCTTATGGGAAAGATGTGGGCGGTTGAAAAGAACTTTCCGCAGGAATGCATCCGGGCCAGAAAGGATATAGACAGAGTTGTAAGAAAGGCAGTGGAAGACTGGAAGAACCGATGATTACTGCCGGAGTAAAGAGATCAGTGAGGATGAATAAATGAAGTTTGAAAAATTTTCTGCTGAGAAAGACGGCTTTTACGGTGCGTACTTTCCTTGTCGTAAAAAGAGTGAACGATGTGTCATCCTGATGGCAGGAGACAACGTAGACGACTATATGGCAAAGAAGGGTGCAGCCTGGCTGAATGATCATGACATCAACTGTATGAACATGGCTCCGGCTAAAAATGACTACAGTCATCATAACTACCCGCTGGAACGCTTTGAACGTGCCCTGGAAGTTATTCAAGCAAGAGGAAATACAAAGTTCGGCATTGCCGGTGCATCGACGACAGCCATGCTTGCGCTGACAGCGGCTTCTTATTTTCCGGAGTTTACACTGACCATTGCCATGAGTCCTTCTGATTTTGTCATGGAAGGCTTTTACCGGGATGGCAAAGATGGTGCGGAAGAACGCCCAGGTGATGATGAATCATCCATCAGCCGGCAGGGAAAAGGACTGCCGTATCTTCCTTACGCTTACAGACATCCGCAGTACTGGCAGAAAATTGCTGAGGAAGGAAAGAGAACCGGAAACCGCATTGCTTCCCGTGATATGTTTGAAGAATCGGAACGGCTGCATCCTTTGCAGGAAGAAGAACTGATTAAAGTGGAACGGATCAAAGGACATCTGATCCTGATCGGCGCAGAGGATGATGTACTCTGGAATACTGCGAAATATATCAGACGTATGGCAGAACGGCTGGAAAGTCATGCACATGACTGTACATACGAAGCACTTGTTTATGAAAAAGGAACGCATTATGTATTTCCTGAATCTTTTATGAAGAAGATGATTCCTTTTACAGATCTTCTGCCAAAGCTGATGTTTGTCTCAGGCAGGAAATATCCTGAAGAATGCAGGATCACAAGAACAGATATCGACAAGCATGTAAACAATGCTTTCATCAGCTGGTGAAACAGACCGGCAAAGTTATACAACCGTTAATTGTATTAAAGGAGCGACAGTATGTTTATTCATGAATACGGAACAGAAGATCTTCCGTTAGTTATTCTTCTTCATCCGATGGAAGTTACCGGTGAAAATCTGCATGACGTGATGGAACCATATCTGAAAGGCAGATATCACATCATATCACCGGACCAGGGAGGACATGGCAAATCAGGACCTTACACAGACTGTAAAAGCGAAGCAGCGGAACTGGAAAAGTGGCTTCTGGAAAGAGGGTATACGGACGCAGAACTTCTCTATGGTGCTTCCATGGGTGTAACAGCAGGATATGAACTGGTAAAGAGCGGAAAGATTCACTTCCGGAAGATCTGGTTTGACGGCGGCGGACTTGCACCGCACGCAGGCTTTCTGAACTGGATGATGAAAACAATGTTTCTGAAGAAGCACCGTGCCCTTGTAAAGGATCCTTCTCTTCCTTCGGAAAACCTTGTGAAGATGTACGGTGAAGAGTTCGCGGCTATGATGAAGGAGAATTTCATCAAGCTGTCGGAACAGGATATTATCAGGATCTGTCATGACTGCACATACAGAGAACTCAGAAAACTGCCAGTTGAGGAACAGAAGAAGATCTGTTTTGAGTACGGGGAGAGTGACCCGAATCTCAAAGCAGCGAAGAAAGTTATTAAGCAGTACTTTCCTGAATCAGAACTGATCATCCGGAAAGGATACGGTCATTGCGGCTATATGGCTTTCCATACAAAGGAGTATGTTCAGGATCTGGAAACCTGCATGAAGAAATAAAAAGATTCAAAGCAAGCCTGAAGACATTCATCATGAAAGCATGACGGATGTTTTTTTCATAACAAAATGCGGATGCAGGACGCAGATGTGACTTTATATGTTTCATGATCAAAATATATATATGTATAATTAACAAAAGGATTTTCTGTGCGTATTCTTGTGAGAAGATTACGTGGAAAACAAGAAAGGGAGATACGGTTATGATCAGGAAATTTATGAATAAACTGCCGGCATTGGTTCTTTCTCTGTTTGCTTTGCTCAGTTTGTTTCTTTCCGGCTGCGCAATAAGCAAAGGCGCTTTGCAGGAAGAGTGTTCCAATGTAAAAGGTGGTATGGATACTGTTAAAATTCCTGTTGTTCTTACGATGAATGACTCATCCGAAACAATGGATGCGACAGCGAGGGTTAATGTCGGGAACTATACAACGAATACCACAACAAGTAACAGGATCAAAATTACTACTGAGATATGCCTTCTTTCTACAGTAAGCAAGACATATGCCGAAGATGCGGAAGAAGGGAACCTGGATATCAGCCTGTCTTATGGTCTTTATGATTATGAAACCGGAGAAATGATCATGATGGCTGATTTATCAGAAGAAGCTTCTGATGATCAGAGCTGTGAATACTCTTTGCTTGAAGAAAATGATACAACGTGTGAAATCGAGTGTTTTGAAAGGGAAAACTACGGCGGTACACACAATCTGATTACAAAGTCTTATGACATCGGAAGACAGGCGCTGATTACGATCAATATGCCGGAAGAAGCTGAGGGACATCAGTTTGCTCTGGTCTTCTTCAGTCAGGAGGAAGATGGGTCGCAGGCGATGAGCGGCGCAATCGTGTTCGGAGAAAAAGAGGGAACATTTACGAAATGGCTGCATTATCCTCTGAGAGAATCCCACCACTATGCCTGCGGGTACGGAGCAGTCCGGGGAACTGTGAAAGCAATCACTTCAAGTATATGGCTGATAGCCGTAATCGTAGTTGGTCTGTGTTTTATCATACCTATGATTTATTTCTTTGCTATGGGATTGATTCCGCTGCTTATTGCGGGAATCATTATTGTACCGGTTTTCAAAGGCGGCAAGTACGCTGCTGAACTCATCGGAGATGCAGGTGTACTGACTAGCGGAACCGGGCGGCTCGCTGCCGGTCTTCTCTTTATTGTTCTTGGTATTGTCTTCTATATTCCGCAGCTGCGTTTGCGCAGACCGTGGAAAACCATTGTTTTTGCATTCGGCTTCTTCCTGGCTACGATGGTATACGGGTTCTGGGGAAAGTATATTGATGTGGTAGCTGTCGAGGAACAGAAGCAGATACTTGAACTGCTTGGTCTTACTGCAAACCAGCTGACCGGTCTCAATCGATTTATGACATTCGGTTTTTTGCTGATGTATATGACTTTAGGTCTTTCATCCGGACTTTTCTCGATTGTTCTGGGACTTGTATTAATACATTTCCCGCTGATTGGTCTGTTCGGAAGTCTGCTGTACGGTATCTCTGAGATCTTTATCAGGATTGCAATGATCGTTCTGATTTTCTTCGTTTCAAGAGGGTATTTAGGCTTCCTGCAGGCACTTAGTGATGATGGTCTTGGAATTCTTGCCGGCCTGCTTCCCTGATTTTGAATGTTAATTAAAAAGGCAGAGAGATTCGTGTGTGCATACATGAAGCTCTCTGCTTTTTCAATTTTATTATTCTGGCTGACGTCTTTGCAGTATCATGGAAGCCATCACTTTTGCATGCAGAACTTACTGCATGACATTGGGCTGTACGGCAGGATGTGCCTGATTGTACATGTTTTCTACTTCCGCAAAGGTGACTCTCTGTTCAGCGTTCGCTGCTTCAGTAAGATGAGATGCTTTTACAAATCTCTTGAAATCAGCAGAAGCGGCAAGTTCCTTGATCTCTTTTTCCATCTTTTTTGCATTGTATCTTCTGTTCTGATCCATGTGTGAGTAATCAGCGATGACTTTCAGAGAAGCAGCTGCTTTCATTGCTCCTTTGCTGTTACGGGTACGGATGCTTTCCTGAAGATGATCGGAAGCGGAGGAAGCGAGGTTCTGAAGGACATTACCCACTGTTTTAGAACCTTCAGCCAGACCTCTCATTCTTATATCAAGATGATTGAGTGCATTGTTGAAAATGGCCTTTACAGTTTCCGTACGCTGCTTTGCAGTAGTGGAAGGATTTGTTTCAGCATTCTTCTTTTCAAGATAGATCTCAGCATAATCAATAAGATCTGTATACTGTTCGGAAAGCTTACGGTAATCTTCCTGAGAAGGTTCGGCCGGCAGACGGTCATATGTTTTCTTCAGCTTTTCAAGAGAAGACAGTACTTTCTTGAATTCAGCGGAGGACTGTACGGAGAGGGGATCAACAGCATCCAGAGTTTCCAGCATATCTGCTGTTTCACTCTTGAGTGCAGCCATGATTTCTGCAGGTGTTTCAGCTGCTTCATCGGCTGTACCTGTCTCGGCAACGGGAAGTGCATTCTCTCTGTTTCTGCCGTTCGCCTGTGCAGCTTTTTCGGCTGCTTCTTCAGGAAGCTTCATCATTCTTGTAAAGATGTTGGAAGCTTCAGCATTCACTGCAGGTCCTTTTTTCGGGGCAATTGTTACGTTAGTAAGCTTTTCAGGATCCAGCTGTTCCCATTCATTGTCTTTGATATAGCGCAGGTGTCCGTATTCGAGATGATCAAGAGATTCCTTTTCAGGCTGGCTGAAGTACTGAAGATCACGCTCAACTCTTGCCTGAATCTTTTCAATACGCTTCAGTGTCATCGCTACAGCTTCTTCTTCAAGACCAGTACTGCGCAGTGTGTACTTCACCATGGAAAGATCCAGGTGCATCAGTGTATCAGCCATGGACTGGGAAATAACCAGAGCTTCATCCAGAGGAGTATTGTTAATGCCTCTTTCAGCGTCTTTATGTTCAATGACAGGGAAGGAGAGATCATTGTCAATGCCTTTGATGCCGGTGATGTTGCTGGTCGCAGGATCGACTGTATAGAGCATGTTGCCTGTATGACGGTCCATATTGCCGCAGATGAGATCAAGCATCTGCAGATCAGCGAGCTTCTTGCGGATCGACGGATTCATTGAGTTCTCAGCTGTCATTGTGGCAAGAGGATTGTTTTCGTCTTTGATCTTGTTCAGATCAAGGCCTTCAGCAGTTTCCATGACAGTTCCTTTGATTACCTGCCCGTTTCGTTTGATTTCTGCTTTTTCGGATCTTACGACAAGATCACCGATGCCGAGAAGACGAGCCATTTCGCTTAATGCCGTATTGCGGCAGTCAACGGCAGTACCGGGCTTAAATCCCATGAACTGGTTAATCGCAAGGCTGTTTTTTGCTTCCCAGAGATGGTTGAAGCCTTTTGCAACACTGGTCATGTAGGCATTGATGGCAAGCTGGCCTCTGTATGCATTCTTCATGCCTTCGTCGTAGCCTTTGGTATGGCTGATTGCTGTTTTGATCCATGTTTTAAACTGTTCCAGATCTGTTGTATCTAGAACAGGATCATTGATTCCTTTGAGATTCTGAACAAATACGTCACGGAAGAAAGCACCCGTATCTCCGCCGATTTCGGCAGCAGCTCTGTCCAGTGCTCTGTTCCAGAGGGCATCTTTGTCCAGAACGGAAGTGTTTTCTGTAAAGTACAGGGAAGATGTACTGCCGTCTCTGTTTCTTGCTTTAAAAGGAAGTCGGAAGGACATGGAACCGTGGTTTTGATCTACATTCTGATCACCCAGGTTGAACTGGACAGTATGTGCATCCGCAAGAGCAGAAGGAAGTGTTGTATCTGCTGTTAACTTTACCTCACCAAGTGTTCTGATATCTTCATTCAGAAGCTTTGAAATTCTGCGGGCAATGTTTCTGCGGGATGTACGGAAACGTCCGCCGCCTTTGGCATCGATGAAGGCTGTGCACTTGTCCAGTGTATCACTGAAGGCTGTACGGATTTCCTGCAGCTGATCAGCGTTGAGTACCGGAAGACGGTTGTTCTGAACGGGTGTGTAATAAGTATCCAGCATCCGGTTCAGGTTCTGCATTGCTTCTACGAATGCAAGGTACTGTGCTGTATTGGCTTTGGAAGGGGCATTATCATTCTTGAAAAGAATCATAAGTGTATTGATTCTTTCTCTCATCTTAAGGTTTTTATCAGGCATATATTTTTCTCCTTGTCTTTTTACATCTTCGATTATAGAGAGCACGTATGACAAAAGAATGACAGAGAATGATATTTTATAAAAAATCAGCAGTGATGAGCTGCGGATTGCAACAGGGATCAGTTCCTGGGAGTGAAAGTTATTGTACAGGAATAACAGGTCATATATAAGCAGGGCGTTGTACTCGTTATGAGTGCAGCGTCTTTACATCAGCATGAACGAACTTTGAGAACAAAAGTCTTCACTGTTCCATGATACAATCAATAACAGATTACCGGAGAATACTATGAAGAATGATGATACTTTGAAATACTATAACGAGAATGCACAGAAGTTTGTGGGTGATACATTAAATGTTGCTTTCTCTGCAAACCAGGACAGGTTCCTCTCATTGCTGAAGGAAGGAGCGTATATCCTTGACTTCGGATGCGGGTCGGGAAGAGATACACGCTATTTCATGGAACATGGATATACTGTAGATGCGACAGACGGATCGGAAGAGATGGTTAAGCTTGCATCGGAGAATACAGGTATACAGGTAAAACAGATGCTGTTCAATGAACTGGATGAAACTGAGAAGTATGATGGTATATGGGCATGTTCCTCCATCCTTCATTGTCATAAAGAAGAACTTCCGGATGTATTCGAAAGGATGTGCAGAGCACTGAAGAAGAACGGAGTGATCTATACGTCATTCAAGTACAGTACATTCGAAGGAGAGAGGAACGGGAGATACTTTACTGACTTTACTGAAGAGACCTTTGAAGAGTTTATGCATAGTATTACAGGATTAAGTGTTGAGGAACAGTGGATCTCAGGAGATGTAAGACCAGGGAGAAGCAGTGAGAAGTGGCTCAATCTGATACTGAGGAAGAAGTAAATATATGAATGTACTGAAGCTGTCAGATGGTGATTATGTTTTAAAAGAAACTGTGGCATATCCTAACGGAGGATGCTCTTTTCTCTATGCAAATGGTGATACAGCGATTGTAATTGATAAAGATATCTGGCAGATTGAAGAAGAAAATCATGTTTACAGCTATTCCAGAATTACAAATAATCAGAACCTCTGGATGAAACGATATGCTCATTTATATCGTTTCATCGATGAAGATACTGCTGATATTGACAGGTTTATACACAAGATTCCGGATGATACTGAATATACAAACAGGAGACATTCGGCGGACAGAAGTGAAAGTGCCGAAGTATCACCTCTGGAATGGAAATTTGAAGAAAACTTCGCCAATGTATATGGCACACAAGCATTGAAATATCTGACAAAAGAATACGGTATTACAGATGTTGAAGGGAATGTCTACTATCTTGATTATGTGATCCGGACAGCAAACGGAATGATTGCTGTAGAGGAGAATGGTGTGAATTATCACCATCCTGAAATTATAGGGAAGGAAGCTTACAGAAGACAGCTCAGAAAGCAGAATACATGCACACTCTGGGGAATCAAGCTGTATCGTTTCTCTGCTGAGGACTGCGCATTCACGGAACGTATCTGCGATGATATCCGTTTTATGCTCGGAGAAGATACAACCGGATTTATTGCGTCTTCTCTTTACGGAGAGAGAGCGTTCCAGCTGTACGAACATCAGAAAATAACTCTGGCTGAAATACAGAAGAAAAGACATGAAGGAATAAAGACATTTCTTGCAGTATTCCCGACAGCTTCGGGAAAGTCTAAGATTGTAGAAGAAGATATTGAATCTTATGCAAGAGGATTCTGCTGTTTTAAAGCATTGATCCTTGCTCCGAACACAGCAATCATTGAAGACTGGAAAAAGAGAATTGAACATATAGAATGCAGAATAGATGTCGTTTCATACTCTTACATGGAAAGGCATTATTTTGAATACCCTGCAGATTATTATGATTATATCTGTGTAGATGAAGCTCATCATGCTGTTGCACCGATGCTGAAACGGGTAATTCAGCACTTTTCACCGGGATTTCTCATTGGCCTTACTGCTACGGATGAAAGACTCGATCATAAGAAACTTGAATCAGTATTCGGAAACTATGAAATACATCTTTCACTGGAAGAGGCAATGAACAAAGACATCGTTGCTAAGGCAAACGTATACCGTATTGAAACGAACCTTGATCTGAGTCATGTACGCTTCAACGGCAAAGATTACGTGAATGCGGATCTTGAAAAATCCATACGTGTTACGTCAAGAAATGAACTGATAGCAGATGTTCTTAAGCGGTATTTCTGTGGCGGTGAAATGGAAGAAAAGCAGGGAGTTGTATTCTGTGTCAATATTGCACATGCTAAAGAAATGGCGGCTGTGCTGAACAGATACGGTATTGCTGCATCTGCGTTTACTGGTGCAGATAAGAAGTCAGCAGGCATAATGAATGACTTCAAAGAGCATAAGATCCGCTTCTTGTGTGCAGTGCAGAGAATATCAGAAGGCTGGGATTATCCTGAACTTGGTATTCTTGTTATGGCAAGACCTACTATGTCAAAAGTACTATATCTCCAGCAGATCGGAAGAGGATTAAGAAGAACAAACACAAAGAATCATGTGTTTGTAATTGATGTAGTAGACGAATATTCCGCGCTTGTACATCCCTGCAGCATGCACGCGATATTTGAAAATGCTGTATATGTGCCTTTCGGTGAAATAACAAAGAGAGATTATCAGACAGGCGATATGATAATAGCTGACGGTTTTGTTGAAAGAGTAGAAAAGATTACCAAAGTTGATATCGGTTCGTTTGAAAAAGAATATGGTGATTATCTGAATCAGGAACAGCTTGCAAGAGAATTTTTCCTGACTACAGGGACAGTAACCAGCTGGATTAAAAAGAAGAAGATCGTACCATCTGCAGAAATGATATTTGGTAATTATAAGATTTATCTTTTCTCGCCTGATAATGTTGACAAGATAAGGGAAGAAAATCATATTGCGTATCATACGGATGAAACAATCAAAGATGACTTCTTTGCTTTTCTTGAAGAAAGAGATTATTCACTTTCTTACAAGATGCCTTTCATGCTGTCTTTTATGAAACATATGAATTCAGCAGGGGAAGCTGAGATTTCAGATGTACTGAACGATTACATTTCTTTCTATCAGGAAAGAATTGCAAACGGACTGACAGTAGACAGAAGTACTTGTCCTTATAACGCAGAAACATTAAAGGATCGGAAGTACATTCAGAGAAGCATGCTTACAAATCCTTTTGAAAAATTCGAAAGAAAGAAATTCATGTATTACGGCAAGGAACTGGGTGTGATCTCTTTGAATCATGCTTTGTTCGAGAAACTTGATGAGAATGATAAAAAAAGAATTACAGATCAGATGAAAAATGATCTGAATGATTACTACGCTAAACTTTCATAACACTAAAAGTAAAAGTTAATCTTTTATGTTATATTCTAGTCAGCGAATATCTGCTGGTTTTGTATATGAACAGAATTATATTCATCGACACTGAAGTCGGCATTGATGACAAGAAGATCCGTGATACCGGTGCAGTGAAGGAGAATGGTGCATCGCTCCATACTGCTTCTCTGCAGGATTTTTCTGCGTTTGTCAGTGAAACTGAATATCTTTGCGGCCATAACATTGTTCATCATGACATGAAGTATCTGGACAGTGTACTGAATCGTGAGTATAAGCTGATTGATACACTATATCTTTCACCTCTGCTTTTTCCGAAGAAACCGTATCATGCTCTTGTAAAGGATGACAAACTTCAGACAGATGCATTGAACAATCCATTAAATGATGCAGTAAAAGCACAGGAACTTTTCTATGATGAAGTTTCTGCGTTTGAGCATCTTCCCGAACGTATGAAGATGATCTTCTTTGATCTGCTTCATGAACTTCCGGAATTCAAAGGATTCTTTTCTTTTGTGAAGATGAGAGCACCGCTGTTCGGAAGAAATCCGGTACGTAATATTACTGCTGAATTCAGCGGGATGATATGCAGTCATGCAGATATGAGTATGTTAATACGTCTCTATCCTGCAGAACTGGCATATGCACTGGCTCTTGTCCATGCGGATGACCCTTTCAGAATAGCGCCGCGATGGCTGACGATGACATATCCGGCTGTTGACTACGTCATGAAGGTTTTAAGAGGAACAGCATGTACAGAAGGGTGTGAATATTGTAATGAACATCTTTCTGTAAAAAGTGAACTGAAGAAGTTCTTCGGCTATAGTGATTTCCGTACATACAATGGTGAACCTCTGCAGCAGAACGCAGTACAGGCAGCCGTCAATGGGAAAAGTCTGCTTGCGGTATTTCCTACCGGAGGAGGAAAGTCTCTCACTTTCCAGCTGCCCGCACTCATTGCAGGAAATACTGTGCAGGGATTAACTGTCGTCATTTCACCTCTGCAGTCACTCATGAAGGATCAGGTGGATCATCTTGCGGACAGGGGAGTCGTGAATGCTGCTGCGATCAACGGAATGCTCAATCCGGTGGAAAGAGCAGAAGTACTGGAACGTGTAAGGAGCGGAACTGTTTCAATTCTTTATATTTCTCCTGAACAGCTGCGGTCACGGACTATCGAACGTATGCTGATGTCCAGACATGTAGTACGCTTTGTTATTGATGAAGCACACTGCTTTTCATCATGGGGACAGGATTTTCGTGTTGACTATTTGTACATTGGTGATTTCATTCGTTCACTGCAGGAAAAGAAAGGTCTTAAAGAGCGGATTCCTGTTTCTTGTTTTACAGCTACTGCCAAGCAGAAGGTTATCAGTGATATCCGGGATTATTTCAAGAGAAAACTGGATATCGAGATGTCTTTGTATACGACAAGTTCATCCAGAGAAAATCTGCATTATGCGGTTCTTTTCAAAGAAAATGATTCGGATAAGTACAGCGCCCTTCGCTCACTTCTGGAAATGAAGAAATGTCCGTCCATTGTTTATGTATCAAGAACGAAGGAAACAGCCAGACTTGCAGAAAAACTGAATCAGGACGGCTATGCTGCACGCCCGTATCACGGACAGATGGAGTCCAAAGATAAGATTGAAAATCAAGAAGCATTCCAGAGGAATGAAGTACAAGTAATTGTTGCAACGAATGCTTTCGGCATGGGTGTAGACAAGAGTGATGTAGGACTTGTTGTTCATTATGATATCTCTGATTCTCTGGAGAATTATGTACAGGAAGCAGGAAGAGCGGGACGTGATCCTTCTTTGCAGGCAGACTGTTATGTTCTCTTTAACAATGATGATCTGGACAGACATTTCCTTCTGCTGAACCAGACAAAGCTTTCGATTGCTGAAATTCAGCAGGTGTGGAAAGCAGTGAAAGAACTTTGCGGAAGGCGCAGAAGTGTTTCATGCTCTGCTCTTGAAATCGCCCGTCAGGCCGGATGGGATGAAGCTTCGAAAGATGTGGAAACAAGGGTTCGTACTGCACTGAATGCTCTTGAACAATCCGGATATATTGCCAGAGGAATGAATACACCGAGGATTTATGCAACAAGTATCATTCCTGAGAATATGGTCGAAGCATCTAAGAAAATTGATGCTTCTGAAGTCATACCTGAAGATCAGAAAGAAAGTGCAAAGAGAATCATCAAATCACTGATCTCTTCCAGATCAATTGCCAAAGCAGGAAATGCGGAAGCTGAATCACGTGTCGATTATCTCGCTGACATATTGGGAATTGCTAAGGAAGATGTGATCAATCTGATTAATCTTATGCGTCAGGATAGTATTCTTGCGGATGAACAGGATATGTCTGCGTATATTATGAAGACCGGAAACCGGAACAAGTCTATGCAGATGCTCGAACAGTATGCTGAACTCGAATCCTTTATTCTGGAACGAATCAAAGGAGATGGTGTTCATGTGGATTATAAAGAGTGGAATGAAGATGCACAAGATAAGGGCATGACTTTCTGCAATATACGTAAATTACGTGCAATCCTGTATTTCATGACTATCCGCAATCTGATTCATAAAGATGAAGATGCCTATACACATAGTGCAAAGATAGTACCTGATTTCTCTGCAGAAGAAATGCGCCGAAAATACGAACATCGTATTGATCTCTGCCGTTTTATCATAAAGGAACTGTTCCGCAGAGCTGAAAAGGAAAATGCGAAAGAAGAGTCACCGGTTGAGTTTTCTCTTGCAGGACTGCTGAAGTCTTATAATGATGAACCAAGACTGGACCTTGATGTATATGAAACAACGATCAGGGATGTTTCTGATGCACTGCTGTATCTTTCGAAGACAGGAACAATGAAACTGGAAGGCGGTTTCCTTGTTTCTTATAACGGAATGCAGATCAGCAGACTGATCATGGATAACAGAATCAAGTACAAGGCTGCAGATTATCATCAGCTGGACGAGTTCTATAAGATGAAAATACAGCAGATTCACATTGTCGGAGAGTATGCAAACCTTATGGTTCACGACTATAATGCTGCTCTGCAGTATGTACAGGATTACTTTGAAATGGATTATAAAAAGTTTATCTCTGCTTATTTCAAAGGAGATAAAGCATCTTATCTGAATAAAGGAATCACAGAAGAAAAGTACAGGGAACTTTTCGGATGTCTTTCTGATGTACAGGAAACGATTATCAATGATGATAAGTCCATGAAGATCGTAGTTGCAGCAGGCCCCGGCAGCGGGAAGACACGAGTACTTGTTCATAAGCTTGCATCTTTGTTAATGATGGAGGATGTAAAGAGTGAACAGCTTCTGATGCTTACTTTCTCAAGAACTGCGGCAGCTGAGTTCAAGCAGAGACTGATCGATCTTGTTGGTTCTGCAGCTTACTATGTGGAAATCAAGACATTTCATAGTTACTGTTTTGATCTGCTGGGGCAGCTGGGTTCTCTGGAAGCTTCCGATAATGTTGTTAAAAAAGCTGTGGAAATGATTCGCAGCAAGGAAGCAGAGAATACCAAGATCATGAAACATGTTCTTGTTATTGATGAAGCACAGGACATGGACGCTGATGAATATGAACTGATCAAAGCACTGATGGAAGCAAATGATGACATGCGCATTATTGCGGTGGGGGACGATGACCAGAATATCTATTCTTTCCGCGGTTCGGATGCAAAATACTTCAGTTCACTGATTACAGAATATGGTGCAGTGAAGTATGAAATGCAGGAGAACTACCGCAGTCTTCAGAATATTGTATCTTTCAGCAATTCTTTTATCGCTCTTGCTGAAAATCGTATGAAGACAATTCCGTGCACTGCTGTTCAGCAGGAAAGTGGTATTGTACAAGTGATCAGACATACTTTCGGACATCTGGAACCTGCGGTTGTACAACAGGTGTATAGTCACCATCATAAAGGAACTGCATGTGTACTCACACAGACGAATGAGGAGGCTCTGCAGATTACGGCTCTGCTGAATAAAGCCGGATGCCGTGCAAAACTTCTGCAGTCACTGGATGGTTTCCGTTTTTCTAATCTTGCGGAAGTAAGATATTTCCTCAAGCGAATCGATGACAATCTTCATGGAAATGCAGTGATTGACAATCTTACTTACAAATATGCTCAGGACCAGCTGAGGCGGGTATATGCATCAAGCGCATGTCTGAAACAGGTGTTCCACATGACTGAGGTATTCCGGCAGATTAATAAAGTGATGTATCGCACAGATCTTCAGGAGTTTGTTAATGAATCAGGTTATGAAGATTTTTACGATGATCATGAAAACGGAATATATGTTTCAACAATGCACAAAGCAAAAGGCAGAGAGTTTGATTATGTTTATCTTTGTCTGAACAAGCATAGAATTGCAAGTGATGAGGAAAGAAGAGTCATCTATGTGGCAATGACACGTGCAAAGAAGGAATTATATATTCACACAAACGGCAGTCTGTTTGAAAGCAGTTCGCTTTCTCTGGCTGTTGTAAAAACAGATCACTCAGATTATCCGGAAGCAGATGAAATTACAATTCAGCTTGGTTTGCGAGATGTAGACCTCAGTTTTGTAAAAGGAAAGAAAAGAGAGTATCTTCAGCTTTACAGCGGACAGAAACTCTTTGACGAGCAGTACATTCTTTCTGCGGATTATAAAGGAAAACGGATAAGAGCAGTGAAATATTCAAAGGCATTCAGGGAAAAAATGAATCAGCTGATGCAGAAGGGGTATATGTTTGCTGATGCGTACATTCAGTTTGTTGTTGCATGGCAGGGAGAGGATGATCCGGAGGAGTCAGCGGTTATCCTGCCGGTTGTAATTTTGAAGAAACTTTCAGCAATGAACTGATTCCGAAGTTCAGACAAACTCTGATTACGTCATATAAGGAATGGTTCCGATTCTTAACCGGAGTCATTCTTTTTATTACAGCTTCATGCACTTAAAAAGTAAACGCCAAATAATCCGTACCTGTAAAGAGCAGGAGTAATGTTAGATAATCGCTCTGAAATACGTAGGTTTATTGGAGGAAAGTATGGAACATTATACACATACAATGAGGAAATCATACTAGACAGGTGTGATCCGGGAGTGCAATAACAGCGGGATGACGAAAACAGAGTGGATGAAACAGAACGGGATCTGTTCTAAATCCTTTTACTACTGGCAGAGAAAGCTGCGCACAGAGTTGTCTGCTGATATTGTTCAGAAAAACCTGGCATTATCTCAACATGGAACAGTGAGTCAGTTACCGGACACACTGGTGTTTATACCGGCCGGAGAACTCCAGCCTGTTTCCGGGCCGTCAGTGTACATCTGGCACGGTAATGCTGTAATTGAGATTCAGGAAGGTATACCTAGCCTGCGGATATACAGATCTCAGATATGGAGTTGATGGTCTTGCGGCTTATGTATCATCCCCGTTCAATTTGAGTCCTGCAGACGAAGGCGTATTGTTTCTGTTCTGTATAAAAGAGTTGCATCCGGAAGTTTCAAATGGCCAAGAAAAGCAGAAGAACTCCGTGAGCTTACAACACAGGAACTTGAATGGCTGCTGTCAGGACTGTCGATCGATAACCGAATTCGCAAGGTGGATATCAGGTACGCAGTATAAAAAAGTTTTCCACAATTTTTCAAAGCAGATAACATTCATAAAAACGTTATAAGGCACAATGGAACCCTGAACTGTATTGGACTCATCTGAGCTTCAGCAGGGCTTCCTGTGCCTCAGGAGAATATGAAGCAGATACAGCGCATAGTATGAATCAGCTTCAGATGGACTTCGGATTCAATGAAGCGGAAGCGGAGCGGAATCCGGAGATAGAAGAACCGGAAATTGAGGAAGCAGTTGTCCGTAAGAAGAAGGTCAACGGACAGGAACAGGGTTTAGTCAGTACGAAAAATCAGCTGATTTATGAAATTAACATCTCTATTATGGAGATGTTTTTTTATTCTCTCTGGATTTCAAAGACAAAAAAGGCAGCTTTTATGCTGCCTTCATTGCTTTATGATTTTACTCACTAGATCTTCATGGCTACTTCATATGCAGACCAGATAGCACTTAATAAATTAGCTACATGATCAGCATCACCGATCACATGAACATTATCTCCTTCCAGTCCTTCAAAAGGATTAACAGAAGTATATCCAATGGATACGATTACTGTGTCTGCATCAATGGCTTTCTCTTCACCATTCACTTCGTAAGTTACTTTGTTGTCTTTCAATGAAGTAACTTTTGCACTGGTAATAACAGGAATCTGATGATACTTGATTTCAGCATACAGCATTTTTAAATTAGCAGCTGAAATATTAACATTCAGGATCTTGTCCATTGCTTCCAGCACTGTCACTTTATTTCCCTGGATAGCCTGATCATAAGCAATTTCAATTCCAGTCAAACCACCACCAATGATGACTGTTCTGCCTTTGATCAGTTCCGGATGCAATAAAGCATCAACAGCATTAACAACATATGCTGCATCAGCACCTTCAACATTCAGACTTCTTGGTTTTGAACCTGTAGATATGAATAATTCATCATATTTCATATCATCCAGCATTTCTTTGGTAACAGTTGTATTCAGATGAACATTAACACCCAGTTCACTCATCTGTCTTCTGAACCAGTTGATCAGATCATTATCAGCTGACTTGAATGACATGGCACCAGCCGCAATAAACATTCCACCTAATACATCTGATTTTTCATAAAGATCAACACTGTGACCTCTTAAAGCAGATACATAGGCAGCTTCCATACCACCAATACCACCGCCTGCGATCACAACATGTTTGGATACAGGTGCTTTTGTCAGAGCATATTGAGCATAACGGCATACCTGCGGATTAACTGTACAGCACATATCTTTAGACTGGAAAATACGATTCAGACATCCATCATGGCAGGCAATACAAGGACGGATTTCCAGTGGTGTATCAGCCATCAGTTTCTTTGGATAATCCGGATCAGCCAGTAACTGTCTGGCCAGTGTTATACCTGCCAGTTTTCCGGAAGAAACAGCTTCCAGAGCAGTTTCCGGATCTTCCATACGTCCTGCACAGGTGACAGGAATATCTACCACTTCCTGAACAACTTCACAATCTGCCAGGTTACATGCCTTAGGCATATATACCGGCGGATGTGCCCACCACCATGAATCATAGGTACCATTGTCAGCATCCAGCATATCATAACCGTATGATTCCAGTAATCTGGCTGCTTTTCTGCTTTCTTCCAGATCACGGCCGACTTCCGTAAATTCTTCTCCCGGAACAGCACCATCGTTAAATCCTTTAACCATACTTCTTACTGAATAACGGGCAGCAACAGGGAAATCCTTACCACAGGTCTTCTTGATTTCTTCTACGATCTGTTTCGGGAATAATAATCTTCCTTCCAGACTTCCACCATATTCATCTGTTCTCTGATTTGTATATTTTGTTGTAAACTGGTCAATTAAATAACCTTCATGGATCGCATGGATCTCTACACCATCAAATCCTGCCTGTTTTGCTTTATAAGCAGCTTCACCAAATTTACGGACATACATTGCGATCTCATCCTTTGTTAAAGCTCTATGGGTAATATTAGGCATCCAGACATTAGGAAGACCATCAGTCGGGCAGATAGGATCACCTTTCATTAAAGGTGGTACGCTGGCTCTTCCTGTTCCGCCTGATAACTGTAAAAAGATCTTTGCACCATGCGCATGAATACGGTCTGTTAATTTTTTACTCCATTCCTGATAATGTTCACCAGCTTTATCCAAAGATGCTTCTGACTGTTTTGGAATATCAAACGAAGACTGAATCATCATGGCACTTGTGACAATCAGTCCTGTACCGCCTTCCGCAATTCTTTCATAATAAGTAATACCATCTTCAGCAAAACTTCCATCTTCATTTAATAACCTTTTCGCATGGATTCCCATTGCACCCAGAACGATTCGGTTTTTAACTTCTATTCCGCCTATTTTCATTGGCTGGAATAATGCATCATAGCGTCCCATAGTTTATTCCTCCTTCAAACTATTGTTGCTAATTTGATTTTATTGAATTTCTGATAGCGCTTTCAATCTGTATTATTGTACAATTAGGACGATAGTATAATAAATTTTAAACAGGAGTACAAATATTATGAACACCAAGGAAAAAATAATTCAATCAGCTATTGAACAGTTCAAAGAAAAAGGATTTGATATGGTTTCTGTTCCTATGATCTGCGAGAAAGCACAAATCACAAAAGGAACCTTTTATTATTATTTTCGTAATAAAGATGAAGTCATGTATGAATATGTTGAACAGTTTCTGACTGAATATTCAGACGTCATGTCTGAAATACTGAAAACAGTATCACCAAGAGAACAGTTATGGAAATTATATAAATATTCTTTTGAGAAAATCGTTGATCTTTCACCGGCACTTTTATATGCCTACTATCAGGCAGACATGAAAAATGGATTATTGCAGTTATCTCCTACTAAAGGAAATACGTTTGGTTATTATACCAACACTTATACCAGGCTGCTGAAAAGTCTGATTGAAAAAGGACAGATGTGTAATGAGATAAAAAATGACCATAGTGCAGATGATCTGATGTCAGCCTATTCAGCTATCATATGCGGTATAGGACTTGACTGGAGCTGCCATAAAGGCTGTTATGATGAAATTGATTATTTAAAGAAAATGTTTGAAATTGTTTTCTAAATAAAATAACAATAGTATTTCGTGCGATTCCGGATGATTCATTGATGATAAAAGATCAGTATTTTTCTTTCGCTGTCATGCATTTGTCACAGGCTGTATTGCAGAATATGGGTGTAAAAAGAAAAGAGGTAACAGATATGCCCGTAGAAAGTAATGCTGCTAAGATGCGAGACAACAGAAAGGACCTTGAAAAGGCACTCACAGATGCGAATGCGAGTCTTGATGAATACAGAGAATTCCTTGATCAACTGAAAGAACTGAATGAGAAGATGGATGAGATGTACTCTTATGAATCAGAGAGAAGTTCTTCTTATCCCTATATCACAAAGGAAAGAAAGGAAGAACTGGTAACCCTTTATAAGAAAGCCGGTGCGAAATGTGAAGAGTTCCTTACTTCCAAAGGTTCTAAGAACCTTCCTTCCGTTGCAGAAGTTGTCATGAATATTGCGTATCTGATTAACAAAGATTCCACTGCACTGCTTGATTATGAACCGGAGAAGGGAATGCTTTCTCTTCCTTCCATCGTATCGCAGGCACGTATGGAACATATTGATCTTGGAAACAGAAAACTTGATACCGTAGGTGAAGTATCCAGTTCACGTATTCCTTTCTCTTACAGGGATGAAGCCGGTGTACTGCATGAAGGTCTGTTTACAGCAATGAAGGAATATGATCCCACAGCGGACTTCGATGCTCTCTTTGCACGTCTGGACGAAAAGGACGAAGAAACAAAGTACGGAACAATGTTCAAGGCATTCTACAAGCAGGCGCTTGAAAAGAGTAATAAGAAGCCTGCGGAAGAAGCACATATGGCACGTTTTGCCTATAAAGCTGACAAGCTGAGTGAAAAGGCTGTGACTGCTTATGTACATGAAGCATATCCTGAATTGTCTGCAGAAAAGAACCATGAATTACATGAAGCATTCAATGAATGGAAAACAGAACTGAAAGCTTACGGCAAGAAGTACTCTCTGCATGTACTGAATGACGGAATAGCAGGGAAATGCCGCATTGATACCAGAAACGCAGCTATGAGCAGAGTTGCTGCTCTCTTGGGAGTGCCGGATCTTCTTGCTCATGCAAAGCCGATGACAGTAACATACATGGGCAGAGAGATCGAAGGTACGTTCATGGAAAAGAGTACAGGTGTGGATCTTGAACATACGACAAATGACTGTACAAGTTATACAAGAAATCAGTTAAGAGGAGCTGGTCTGAAGTCCATGGCAGATCTTCAGGTACTGGATTTTATCTGCTGCAATACAGACCGTCATCTTAAGAACATGACATATCTTTTTGATACAAGCAATCCTGATGTGAAGAACCGTGCTTTCCTTGGCGTACAGGGAATTGATAATGATAACTCATTCGGTTACTTTACACTGCAGGATGATAACAGAAAGTATTGTTTTCTGACGAATGCTGACCAGATGGGTGTCATCTCCAGAAGTATGGCCGATGCTGTAATTGCGCTGAAACCGGAAGAACTGAAGTTCCAGCTGCGTGATATGAATCTGACATATGTACAGGTACACGCCGCAGGAATGAGACTCAGAAGAATGCAGAGTGTGATTGAAAGGTCACAGAGAGAATATGCGCACGAGATGGAAAACAATCCCCGTGCTCGTAATCCTCACTTCAGAATTCCCGGACTTCCCAGGATCATCAGTGATGAAGCTTTCGAAAACATGCATATTGATGATCTTGCGATCTCAGAACACGGCAGAGAGAATCTCTTCAGCCGTGCAGAAAATATAACACTTGATCTTGGCAATGCAAATATGATCAGTGAACTTCCGATGGAGAAGTTCTCAAAAGATCTCGGACTGTTCATTTCTTCCGATGAACGTAAGAATGTAACGCAGCATATGACTGACATGACCAAGGTTACAGACGAAGGACGTACTTCCGCCGAATTCGAGAATCTCCGCAATGCCATGGGGTCCTATAAACGTTTCTTAAGAAGAACAAGCAGTATGATGATGGATACTCGTACACGTGAAGAAAGAAAGGAACTTCTGGAACATGTACGTGATGCATCCATTGCTTATCTTGAACATAAGAGCAGAGATTCAAAGTTCAAGGCTGCTGATGTCGCTTCTGCAGCGCGTAAAGCAAAGGATGTTATGCATCTGGATTATGCTAAGAACAGAATCAGCCTTGCTGAGAAGATCGGTCTCTGGGCAGAGGAACAGGTGAATGTGATGGACAAGCATCCGGATCCGTTAAGGGAAGAACTGGATCGGGAAGCACTGAACAGAGTTCATGAGAAAGATGATCTGGAAACAGAAAAGTTCAATGCCATGATGAAAGAAAAAGCAAAAAAGATCAAAGAAGAAAATGACAGTCAGATTCACATCGGTCCGATGATGTAAGTACCGCAGGTTAAAAGAAGGAAGAAAAGCTTCCTTCTTTTTATGTGTTACAGTTATGATGGTAAAGAAAACGAGGAAGAGTGTATATGCCAAAGAAAGTACTGATCTTTAACGGAAGTCCTAGAAAAAACAGCAATACTGCAGAATTGCTGAAGATGGCACAGAAAGGTGCACAGGATGCCGGAGCAGAAACAGAATATATTGATCTTTATGATCTGAATTATACAGACTGCAGAAGCTGTCTTGCGTGCAAGCGAAAGAATATACCTGAGAAGTGCAGATGTTACTGGAAAGATGATCTTTCTTTGGTACTGGAGAAAATATACTGTTGTGATGTTCTGATCATCGGGTCTCCTGTCTACTATGGTGAACCGACGGGTCAGGTTCGCTCTCTGTTAGTAAGATCGACATTCCCGGCAATGTCATATAATGATTACTCCAGTGTGTTTGCAGGAAAGGCGGATGCGGGTATCATTCTGACAATGAACGCCGGAAGGCACTATTATGAATCCGTGTATGAGCAGAAGATGAAGGAGTATTTTGCGCCTCTTCGTTTCCTGAACGGAAGTACGGAAATACTGGCATGCTGCGATACACTGCAGGTGGATGATTATTCTCTCTATGACATGGCTTCTTTTGATGAAAAACATAAACGTACAGTACATGAAGAAAAGTTCCCGCAGGATCTGCAGAATGCATACGATCTTGGAAGAAAACTGTGCAGCTGATTCTTCTGATGAGAAAACAGATGTATTTCACACGAGAAAACACTGTGGTAAGATAACTTAAGTTAGTAAAATCTAACTTAAGTTTTTTTGTACGGATAACGTTTACTTGTTTCGAAAGGAGTCCCGGAATGAACTATCTTACTTACGGAAAGAAAGAACATAAGAGTATTGTTCTGATTCACGGCATGGCTTCCGAGGCACTGAAGTGCTATGCACCTCTGCTTGCATATTTGAAAGATTATTATGTAGTTCTTGTTGGAACAGACGGTCATATACCCGGAGATGAAGGAACACTTCTCTCTTTAAGCGATGCCTGCAGTGATATAGAAAGATATATCAGGGAAGAGCTGAACAATGAAGTTTACTGTCTGGGCGGTTTCTCTATGGGAGCGACGATGGCTGTGGAGATTGCCGGAAGAAATCACGTAACAATCCATAAGCTGTTTCTTGATGCTGCTTTTCTGGTTGATATGGGTCCTCTGTTAACGAAGCTTTATACATCTGTATTCTGTTTCTTTATTGAGTGGATCAAAAAGGGAGGTACTGTACCCGGTCCTCTTCTGGACAGCTTTATGGGCAAAGGAAACCGTGCGATTATTGAGCTGATGTATGACAAGGTACAAAAGGAAACAATCAGGAATGTATGTACATATGTCTATCATTATCACATTCATGAAGAGATCAGAGAATTCAAAGGGGATGCTTTGTTTATATACGGCAGTCATGAACCGTATCCGAAGAAAAGTGCACAGCTTCTGTCCTCTTTTCTGACGTCACTAGAGAGAGCAGAAATCAAAGATATGGGACACGGGCAGTTTCTGCATTCGAAACCTGATGCATATGCAGAACTGCTGGTTTCATTCTTAACAGGAAGGGAAACACAATGAAAAACAATATCAGTACTTTATTATTCAGAACTTTTTATCACCGTGCGGTATCGAAGGAACTGAAGAAAAGAGGTTTTCCTCAGAACATAAAACACAGCATCATGAAAGAATACAAGGAGATACTGGAACGTGCTGCAGACATCGGAAACTCGAAACTGCTGAGTTCGTATGTCATGTGCATGTACTTTATTGCCATGAACCGTGCAGACGGGAAGACGGCCGAGGAGAATTATGAAATTCTGAAAGACGGACTGCTGGCTTCCGGTCTGTTTCATAAAGTGATGGGTGATGCGGATGCGTATCTGGATCCGAAGAAACTGCCCGGACGTCTTGCGTGGTCAGAAGAATCTCATCAAAGAAAGTACAGGAATGACTGGGTGGTGGACATTCTTAACGGCAACGGAGTATATGAACTTGGTTATGATTATACGGAATGCGGTGTTGTAAAGCTTTGCAGAGATGAAGGGTGCCCGGAACTTGCAAGGCATCTTTGCAGGATGGACTTTGTACTTGCTGAGATGATGAACATGAAGCTGGAACGTACGTCAACACTGGCGGAAGGCGGTGAACGCTGCGACTTCCGTTACAGCAGAAAAAGATAATTCATGATTTTCTGTCTTTTTTAAAGATTTGTGATTTGTCATGTTTTTGTCACGGATTATCAGTATACTGAAACATGTTATTCATATTGCTGTTTGTCATGGAGGAAATCATATGTCTAATTACAGTTATCTGCTGAAGCTGATGAAAGCAGGCACAAAGAATCTCAAAAAGAATCATCCTATGAAGAAAGTTGCGGAAGAACTTTCTCATCTCGAAGAATTAATCAACACTTACAGTGCTCCGGTTACGGATGAGGATGGTGTTCAGCATCCGCAGAAATGGGACACAGAAAAGTACGCTCAGCTGAAAGATGCTCTGAACAGAACATATGAAGCAGGAAAAGCTGCTCACATTGAGGGCAAGCGAAAAAATGTGGATCAGTATCTCGATGAAGTTGTCCGTCTTGTCAGCAGAGATCTGGATACCATGAACCGGATTCATCCGGAGGCAGCGGAAGATTTCCGAGGTCTTACGGAAGGTTCATACACTTATACTGCAGATATCAGCGGCAAGAACCTGGATACGGTCGGAGGAGCGAATTCCCAGCGTTTCGCAATGTCCGTACCGGATGGGAAAGGCGGATATGTGGACGGATATTTCACAGCGGACAGCAGATTGAGCTGGCGCGGTCAGCTGAATGAAATCCTGCAGGATACACTGCTTGTACTCAAAGACAAGCAGCCTCTCTTCTGTGATGAACTGGAAGATCTGATGAAAAACAACAAGCCTGAGGAAATTGCCAATATTCTTTTCGGCAATGCAGACTTTAATGATCGTGAAGGGGAAATGCTGAGGTTCAGCATGAATGGCGGTACGGGTATTTGTTCCAGAAACTGGCAGAATGCTGTATGCCCGGATCTTCATCTTGAACTGGATGAAAGTGACTGCAAGATTCTGTATCAGATGGCAGGAAGAATCTATTCCGCAGGCTTTATGGTCTCCTTTATGAAGGATAGTGCAATGGTTGCGGACGGAGGTGTAATCGGCCAGCGTAATGCCGCAATGACAGCGATGGCAGACCGTCTTGGTGTACCTTCTCTGCTTGCCCGTTCTTCCCAGATGACGGTGGTTACCGGTTATAAGGACGGCAAACCTGTTGTACGTACAGGTGTCTTTATGGAACAGGCAGAAGGAAAAGATTCAGATGAATACAGAAACAAGCCGGTATACGGTGCAGCAGGATTCAACCTTCAGACAAACAAGATCCTTCAGGATATCGCAGATCTGCAGGTACTGGATTACATCTGCGGGAATATAGACAGACATGGTGCAAACTATTTTGTGAAAACAGAAAAGGACGCAAACGGCGTTCTTCAGGGAACCGGTATTGTCGGTATAGACAATGACGGCTGCTTCGGCCAGATCAAGGCAAGTGCAGCAAAGAACTACGGTCACCTCAGAGGCCCGGCAAGCATGGGATATATCAGTTCCTCCATGGCGGAAAAAGTGAAGGGTCTCGAGAAACGTGATCTTGAGATCACTCTGGCAGGCTTCGGTCTTGGCAGTGCAGCAGTTTCTTCTGCCTGGGAGCGTGTGCAGATGCTCAAGAAGACGATTGCTTCTAAGCAGATCACTGTAGTTGAAGACAATACATGGGTTGAAAAGAATATCAAGCTTGAGGATTTTGACGCTGCGAACAAGTCTCATACTGCCGAGGATGACTACGGGTACGGAATTGCTACATCTCTTCTCGAAAGTATTCAAAGAACACCGCAGGCTTACGAAGAGATGAAGCAGCATTACGATGAACTTCTTGCTAAATACCGCAGAAAATACCGCAGTGAGAATGGTCTTTCGGAAGAAGCAGCAGTTCCTGCAGAAGAAGATCAGAAACTGATCGAACGTGCAGAAAAGGTTGCCAGTGTCCAGCAGGCAAAACGTGAAAAGCTTTATGATGAACTGAAACTGACCGGCAGGAACAGAAGTCTTGATATTCACTATGAGGCAGCGTTCAGGCAGATTGCCGAAAGAATCAATACGTATGCAAAGGAAAGTCCGGATAAGCTTGCAGAGATCAAAGTGGATGGCCTGAGCCGCTATATCGAACGCGAGAAGGGACATTGCCAGAGAAAAGGTACAGAGTTCAAGATTGATCCGCTCGATTACGAATTCCGCAATTTCTTTACAAAGAACCGTACAGGAGAAGCATACCTGAGAACAGAAGCAACCAATGTACTGATGGATAATATTGAAAAAATAGTTCTGATCAAGGAGAACCCTCAGCCTGTAAAGGAACATATGGAGGCACTGAACCCGCGTCTTGCACATCTTGCGTCTCTGAGTAAGAAACTGGAAGATCTGCAGAATACCTTCCTTGCAACAACAGTAAAGCATGGGCAGTCAAAGGAATGTTCCAGAATGAGCAGAAATCTGAAGACACTTCTTGAGATGACGGAAGACATGTTAACAAACGGTGAGAATCAGGTTATCGGCAGTGAAGAAGAAATCTGGAAGAACCTCCATGAACAGCTGGAAACAACACTTGTACAGACATGTGCATATATCAGTAAAAAGCCGGCACATCCGAAGCACGACTATGGTCAGGCTCGTCTTGATATGGCGCATGATCTGCGTGAACTTCTGATCCGCAGTGAACAGTACGTATCTGCAGAACAGCTGGCTGCTGCAGATGCTTCCATCAAAGCACCGGCTGTAACGCAGCATGAAGAAGCTGTGAAAAACGAACCGGATCAGACGAAAAAACAGGAAGAAGATAAAAAAGTTGAAATTGATAATTACGTTCTGATCTGAAACAGCAGAATGAACAGAAAAAGGGTACCGTCCTTCCGGAGGGTACCCTTTATTTGTTCATCTGACTTTCAGAACAGTTTATCCTGAGCCAGTTCATCCCTTAACATCCAGGCACCTAGTCCCATGAAGAATATAGTGGACACAAGCAGGATGGATATGGGGCTGGCTGTGCTGCCGAAGTTTGCAAGATCGGTAAAAACAGAGAAGATCGTAATACCGAAGGCAGAAAGAATTGCATCCGCGATGCATCCGGTAATGATCAGAGCGATCATGGCCGCGAATACCGGACAGAAAATCATCAAAAACAGAATTAACAGCGGTCCTATAATGAGTCCGACGATCACAAACTGCATCATTACGGTGAGCATATGTGTTATTGAAACAAGTGCAGAATTGATTATGGTACTGATGATTTCAAAGATCAGCAGTGATGTTGTCAGAAAGACACAGTTCAGTATGCACATCACAGGATGATCCAGAAGAAGCATCAGTACAATACCGATCAGGAAACATACGCCTGCAAAGTTTGCAGTTACCGTAAGCAGATGGGTATTTGGAGTTCTGGTATACAGACTGATACCGTAACTGACGGAATAAATGAAACGGGCAATAATGCCGAGGATAATCGGAAGACGGGCGATACTGAAGGATTCCTCATCCACATCGGTGCCGTGCAGACTGCAGACGAAGATGGCGAACATCAGCGTCAGACCTTCCAGCAGTTTACCGATTAAATTTCCAAAAATATTTGTAATCCGCTGCATAATTGTTTTCCTTTCCTCAGTTGTGAATGGTTGAGAGACAGCTGCCGCTGCTGTCTATTCTTACACCGGCAACGTGATCGCCCAGATCAAGCATCAGCAGCCAGCAATACCCGGAGTTGTCAAAATCAGCAGGTTCATCATGAGCTGTGAAAAGAATGGTTTTCTTCTTTACTGTAGTGACCATGTAAATCACAGCACCATCCTGGGTCCTGACCCAGTTTGCATTCATGATATAAGATGCTTCCGCGATTTCATCTGTATCAATTGTAAAATCCTCATCATTTATTTCAGACTGATACAGCGTAAAGCAGTTGAGATTGATCACAGCGACAGAATTGTTCAGTCCGAAGTATGCCTTTCCGTTGGGGAGATCCTCACTTTGTGCAGTAAAGTAACTGTAATTTCCGGAACTGATGATATTTACCGAATCTCCGTCACCCGGCTCAACGGTTACAACCAGTACGCTTTTCGCATCCTCATCGTCTTTTCCCATGACTGCTCTTCCTGTACTTGCGTCATATGCAAGAATCTCACCGGAAGCCGCATATCTTGCAAGACGGTAGAACTGCTGTATCGTATAGCTTTCGCGGGTAAGCTGGGAATAGAGATCATCCCAGAGATCCTGATCTGTTTTATGATAATAGTCAGGTGTGTATACGGCGATGGATTCACTCTTCAGAGTTTCAGGATCAATACTGTAGATGTGTGATCTGGTACCGAGGTATATATAGCTTCCGTCGGTAAAGAGAATTCCTTTGGCGTCCTTGTCTTCTCCGGAAAGCTGAAATGACTTTACTTCGCTGCTCTCTGCATCACCATCACTGTAAGCAACGGTATACAGCTTGTTGTTCATGAAGAAGTAACCGGTTCCGTTCAGATCACAAAAGGAAGTGGTGCTTTCACCGGCAGCGGTCAGGTTTCCGGTGGTACGTTCGAAGAGATGACTGATCACATCCTCTCTGGAAATCGTACGATTGTACAGTTCTGAATCCAGCTGCTCTTCTGCTTCTTTCTGATGCTGCCAGGAGTATAAGGGGGAAAGATACTTTGCATATACCGTTTCGGGGATATACCCGCAATGCAGCAGTACTGCAAGAAAGATACCCAGCAGGATGATCTTGGCGATCAGGTTTCTGGTGAATTCAGTGATATGTGACATGGCAGGACTCCTTTTCAAACGGAATGATTTACCGGTACAGCTGAATGAGCAAGTGAAAAAAGACAAGATTCTTAAGTTCTTAAATGATCAAACAGGAGATTGAGTGAATTATACTATAAAATGTAAAAAAGAATCCGATCAAAGTACATTAATAAGTCATAAGAGGATCCGCCCTTTGAGGATAATGAAAGAAAGGAAAAATATGAAACCATCAGAAAACAAGAACAAACAGCATACGGTACCGCTGCCGGCGATTCACGAAAGCCCGGGAAGCCAAGGCATGGCAGCGATCTTCATCTGTCCTGTGTGCGGAAACAGCTTTGTAAGAACCATGCCCTCACAAAGCAAATGCACTGCATGCCTTGAGAAGGAAAAAGCTGCAGCGGATGCAGGTGTGAAGATTACTTATGAGTCTTTCGACGGAGGCGGTCCCAGGTACAGTGCTGTCATTGAAGATCCTTCAATTGTTTCCTGCAGCACGGATACAAAGTACAAATACAAAGACGGCAGTAATGCCGAAGGTTCCGGATATTACGTGTATCTGCACCTGAAAGGCTTAAAGGAAGGTACAACCACATTAACCGTTACGGCAGATTCCTTTGCGGTGAACTTCATGGAAAGCTTTACGGTAACAGTAGACAGCACTCTTGCCGTGCAGATTGAAGCCGAAAAGAGTTCCGATGACGTAGTGATTCACGGAAAATGGTGAAATATGAATGCAATCGTATCTATGATCATGAATACAGGAAAAAGCTCGTTTCCGGCTGATGAATTCAGCGTCATGAAGAAAGAAGCAGACCGAAGATATCATGATCTCTGCAATGAAAACAAAGAAGCACCCGCAGCATTAAAGAAACATACATCCATGATTATCTTTCCATCCATCGCAGCGTATGAAGTATTTGTTCATCATGGCATGGAAGAGGAGAAAGCAGTAGATCTGATTTCCGGTTTCTTTTACGGCTTCTCAAAGAACGGCTTTAAACTGGTATCGCTGCGCCTGAGCCTGTTCGGCGGTTATCATCGCTATCCGGCGAATTTCGTAAAGAACTCTATGCGTGATTTCAGCAAAGAATCGGGTTTCGAATACCGGCTTCCCGAAATACAGAAAGAGGGTATCGCAAGGTTTGATATTGTGCGCTGTCCGTATCACGACATGTGTGTAAAGTATGATTGTCTGAAGCTGAACAGAGCATTCTGTGACAGTGATGATGCGAAATACAGTCACCTTCATAAGAATCTGAAGTGGGAAAGAAAAGGAACAATCGGAAAGGGAGCAGAATGCTGTGACTTTATGATTGCCGATATTACAAAGAAATAAACAGCAGCTCATGATGAACAGATGATGCATGAATGTTCATGATGAGCTTTTCTTTCATAGAACAGAAAGCATTGCGGAAAGTGATAAAAAATACATAGAAGCAGAAATATGTGCAATAATTTGAAAGCAGGAGGACAGATCACGATGAGCAGTTTTGGTTTTGAAGCAGCCAAGCAGATGCCTTATTATTTTATCTCTTATTCACATACTGCTGCAGAACGTATAAGACCTGTTGTACATGCTTTGCATGAAGCGGGTATACCGCTCTGGTATGATGACGGTATTGACAAGCGAAGCAGCTGGGACAGGACACTTCAGAATAAAATCAGAGACTGCAGTCTGTTTCTGCTCTTTTTTGACAGCAGTATGATTACCAGAGGAGAAGCTGCTTTTGCCCGTGAGGAGTTTGCATATCTGACGAAAGAATGCGGACGGAGCGAACATCAGGTTCTCCCTGTATTTCTGGATCCTTTTGATGAAGAAATGAAAAAAGAAGATTCCTGGGCAGAAAAGATCAGTCATCTGCAGGGAATCGAAACAGCCGGAAAAACACCGGAAGAGATTGCAGAAGAAATCATAAGCAGTATCGGGAAGATCACAAAAGAAGATATTCTGGACTGGCTTTCTGTTAAGAAAAACAGCAGGAATACAACGGATGATACCGGCATTGATGAAGAGATTCTTCCGTCTTTTCTGAACCCTTCGGATGAAACGGTGCGTATTTCAGACCTTTGCGGAATGCTGGAAGAAGGATCGTGCAGAATCAGTCTGACAGGAGAAGGCGGAGGCGGAAAAACGACGGCTGTCAGAAAGATCTGCAGTTCTTATGCAAAGAATGAGAATCACTTTGTTTTATTTGTACCTGTAAAGGAATGTACGGATGGACTTTTCCGTTATCTTCATCAGGAAATGGATCACAGTCTTCACAGAAAGACGGATGAAGATACGTTTCAAAGCTCATTTCTTCTGCTTGTTTCCGAAAGAGAGAAAGACGAAAGAATCCTGATTGTATTTGACGGCATCAATGAAGCGGACAGCAGGACGCTGAATGAAGAGATCGGATCTGTACTTGAAGCAGCAGAGTCTCATGTATCTTTTATTGTCAGCAGCAGAATGAAGCCGGATTATCATCTGTACAAGGACTTTGCCGGATACAGTACAGAGATTCTTTCTAAAGAGAAAATCAGAAAGTATTTAAAAGAGCTTGCTCCGAAAGAGGATGCGGCTGTATGGACTTCTCTTTCCAATCCGCAGGTTCTCTGGATGTACAGGCAGGTAGCGCTGAAAGACATGAACAATCAGCTTCGGGACGGAGCTGATGTCATGAACCAGTACTTTGAAGACAGAAAAGCAGAGAACATGACATCACTGGAAAAGTTTGTATATGAATACATTCTTCCGGAACTGGTCTGCCGCTATGACAGTAAAAAGATTGAAGAGCAGCTTGTATATGATGAAAACATGATCCTGAAAATATCATATGTACGCAGTGCGGCTGATGACGTGCTTGCTCTTTTCGCTGATTTTGCGGCAATGCAGGAGGAAGATATTTCTGACCGCTATGCAGAATTAAACAAAGACAATCTCATGAAAATGATCATGAAGATCTGCAAGGATATGAGTCTTGGCAGGAGCAGAAAAGACGGTACACTGATCTGGACACACGAAAACTACCGTGATTTCTTCATTGCCAAAGGACTGTATCACAGAAGAAGAATATCATGTGTCTATGAAGAATATCCGGAGTTGTGGGAAAACTGCATGGATGCGATGCACCGGGGACATAAAAGATTTTCCGCAAACAATACCAGTCAGGAGAATGAATATATCTACAGCCAGATCCGCAAGAAGGAGTTCTTATCCGGTCTTTTGAACAATGATCCGGATTTCGTGTGTGAAGATGATCTTAGCTATGCCCTGATGATGGCTGATCTGGTATCGGAACTTGACAGCAATGATTATTACTGGAAGATTGAACCTGTGGCTGAAGAAGCATGCAGAAGACTGTTGAGACTGGTGTACGATCCGGACCGGCAGGAAAAACGCAGTATCATAAATGCCTGCGAGTTTACTGCATATTGTGCGTTCCGTTCTTTTCCGGCAAAGTTACTGGATCAAAAGCTGATCAGGAAGGAAACAGATCTTGCGGAGGATACACTTCTGCAGTGCAAAGCGTACATGGAAAAGACAACGATTACGGAAACGGAAGATCAGATCCTGTACGGAAAAATCCTGAGCAATCTCGGGGCATGCTTGCAGGAACGTTATCAGAGTACCGGAAATGAAAAGGATATCAAACAGGCAGTGAATTATCATTCTGCTTCTCTTGAATGGCGTACAGAGCTGAAGAACCGGCTTGCGGGAACAGCGAGGGAAGTGGAGATTGAAAGATCAGTGGCTGTTTCTCTGAACAACCTTGCATCTGACTACTATCAATGGAAGCGTCTTGATGAATCTGTACGTTATCACTGCAAGGCTCTGAAAATCAGAAGATCGCTGAATACGGCTGTACGAAGCAGTGAAACAAATCTCTGCGGTGCTCTTCTGGAGATGTTTCTGAACGGGGATCCGGCAGATGATGAACTTCTGCATGCTGTAAAGTCTGTGATGCCTGCAAAGGTTGTTACAGAGAACAGAAACATAGCAGATATGATCACAGACTTTGCGTTATACCAGTTTGAGGCAGATATTGAAGAACTGAAGAAACAGCTGCACAGGAGCCATCCGAATATAAAGCGTCTTACATATCTTCCTGATGACTATCAGAAACTGTATGAGATCATGAAGAGACAGAAGATCATTGATCCTGAAAGGATTATGCGTTTTAGAAGGATCTGCAGTGAGATCAGAAACATTGCCCGTGATGTTTCTGTAAATATCGATATTGAGGAGTATGAATCTAATATGACAGTAACACATCTGCTTTGTCCGCCTGTTTCCGGCGGTGCGGAACTACAGAAAAAAGAATTCCGCCGCAATCTTGAGAACTGGATCAGTACGGAAGCTTTCACAGATCTGGTAAATCTGTTTCTGAAAGAGAAGGAACATTCCGAAGAAGTGTGGAAACCTTCCGGCAATGCGGAAGAGGATCTTCGCAAACTGAAGGAATTCACCGGCCGTCAGTGGAACTTCCGCAACGGAAGAGAACGTACTACTATTCAGGATACAGAATTTACTTCCGGACATTACAGACAGATTATCAATGATGTGCAGGCTCTGGGACTTCTGGACAATGCTGTCAGTGATGACATGATTCCCGACTATATTCTGATTCTGGGAGGCATCAACAGTTCCAATGATATTCGTGTAAAGCTGGGAGAAGATATTTACCGGAAGCTGAACAGACCGGATATTGCGGTTCTCGGACTGAGTACAAAACGTGAACTTCAAAGAGCGGAGTATGAAGGATTTACTCGTTATTTTGCGCCGGAAGCGGAAACGGAGTTTGATGCCGTGGATGCATCCATGGCTAAGTATTTCAGCAGTGTGTCATATGAAGACAGAGATGCTGAAGATAATGTCAGTCAGCCCAATATTCATCAGCACAGGATCTGCAGAAAGCATGTATGTTCCGATGGCACTGTCTGCTATACGCTGTGTGCTCCCTGCTATCACTCCGATGCACCTGAAGCACGTGCAAACAGTGCGGATACACTTCGTTATTTCAAAGAAGTAATGAATCCGGCTGAAGGCAGCAGGATTCTGGAGATCGGTGCGGCGATCTATTCTTCCTACCAGGTAACCGCAAGTTTCAAGGCTGCGCAGAACTACGGCTGGTCCGTTAATTATCTCGGCACAGTACCGGATGATACGGATCATCTGTCTCCCGCTAAATATCTGCAGGAAATCCATGCGACGATTGAAACAGCATGCAGAATGCTGGACGAAGGAATTCTCTGATAAAAACAGATGAAAAAATCAGCCTGCTGAACGGCATATCCTTAAGATACAAAGCAGGAACAGTCACTTGTTTTCCTGCATCCGATGATATGACGGGTTCACAACTGAATCAAAAGATTAAGACCGGTGTCTTAAAGGCAATGAATACAACGTCCATAGGGATGAGTGTATCTTCCTGCCGCGGGATACCGGTTTTTATGATGCCGGTAATATACGCCGGGGAAGCAGCGCCATGACCTGCAGCTTAACTGCAGCGAGCGTGCCAAGGCAGCACAGCCCGCAGAAGGAATGATGATTCAGGAGGAAAAAGAAATGACTAAGAATATGACAGAATACGCAGTAAAAGAAGAATCATACAGCCAGATGATTGAATTTGTAAATCTGAGCAGTGATTTTGCAAGGATACATAAAGCAGGCAGTGTATGCAGAAGACTGGTGCAGACTGCATCGCTGCTGGATGAAGAAACTGTTCTCGGGATGGAGTTTGATCTGCAGCGAAACAGTGAAGCATCTGCTTTCTTTCAAAGGGATACAAAGATTACAGAGGAGGATCTGCGCTGGATCCTTGGTGATGCTGCATCGCTGAAAGGCCGGATGAAGAAAAAAGTATCCGGTACACAGGGAGAGCAGAGAATCTATGCCTTATGCAGGGGGAAAGAACAAGATCCTCTCTTTGCAGTGAACAATACAGAATGCTGTACAGAACTGCTGGAAGCTTTGAAAGATACAGGTGCACTGATCCGCATCATACCGGGACGAAAAGAAAACAGAAACGGCATGATTCTGATCATGCTCAAACAGGAAATGCCTCTTTATGTGAAGGTGATGGCTGCCCGTGCTTTCGGCGGAGCATTGGTCAAGGAAGCTGATTCGTGCCTTGAAGAGGTCAGTGATGAATTTCTGATCCCTGTTCAGGAAATGATTGAGGATACATGCATGATCATGACGGCATATATGCATCTTGATTCATCAGATACAAAGAGCACGGTAAAAACATCGGAAACAGAGGAACAAGATCAGCTTTCGGAACTGAAATCAGCAGAGATTGATCAGCTTGCGTTTACGGTCCGTACATCTAACTGCCTGAAAAGAGCAGGGATCAGCACAATCGGAGATCTTTTACAGTATTCCGATCATGATCTGCAACATATAAGAAATCTTGGAAAGAAACAGTTTGCAGAGATCAAGAACAAACTGGCGGAACTTTCTTTGACAAATAAGAAAGAAGATGAAGAAGATGTTCCGTTTTCCAAGCTGGTAAGCTGAGCAGCAGCGTCATAAAAAACAGCAGAAAAAAAGCCGGTTCCCTGACTTGTATAACAAAGATACAAGAAGGAGGAAATGAATTCCTATGAACACACAGTACTTGCAGAGGTGCAGAAATACAGAACTGCAGACACAGTTGAGCATGACGGTAAATGTTGTATTTGTCCTGGACAGAACCGGCAGTATGCGCAGGTTTGCGGCACAGGCAAAGAAAAGGGTAAAAGATATGTATTCTTCGATTCAGAGGAAGTGCGAAGAGAAAGGACGTATGGTATCCGCACTGAATGCGTGCATTGCGGACTTTGGTGACGTGAACTACGAAAAAGACTGGATCTCTCTATCACCGGTCTTTCATCTCAGCGAAGGAAGTGAGCAGGTGGAGGCATTCCGGAAGTATGTTGACGGGATCAGGATCCATGGCGGCGGAGGGGACGGACCGGAAAGCGGACTGGAGGCCCTTTCCGCAGTAATTCATTCATATGATCTGAGCAGTGATGCGGACCGTACCAGAACCGTCTATGTCATTCTTACTGATGCGCCTGCACATCCTTTGCATTCTGCTGCAAACTGCGGGTGGTATCCTGCATATGCAGAACAGGATCTTGCGGGGCTTTATGCAGCGTGGCTGGATGTGCAGGGAAGGAACAGTCCCCGCAGTAAAAGAATGGTGATCTTTGCACCGGATGTATATCCCTGGAGAGAAATCAGTGATACATGGGTACAGGTGAACTTCCGGGAATCCGTTGCAGGTGCAGGTCTTGGGGACGTGGATATGGACAGTATCTTCAGTTTTATCGCTGACAGTATTTAGAAAAAACAGAAAAAAATAAAACACAGGCAGTCAGCTGACTGCCTGTGCTGTTTACTGTGATTCGTTTTCCTGAGGCGGGTGCAGGTCTTCCGGTTCTTCGGGAAGATTCAGAGTTTCCTGCAGATTTACAAGCTTCAGCTCACCATCTTTGCAGGCAAAGAAACGTTTGTTTCTGTATTCGTAGTTGAAGGTACGCAGGTCGCAGGTAAACCAGACTTCCTGCAAAGGATTTGCCTTCATCTGGTGACTGAGAAGGCTGCTGATTTCTTCGATATGCTCGTCATCTTCACATACATAGATCAGTATTGGTCTCTCTGGCCATATAAAGGGAGTGAATTTCCAGTACAGATCGTCCTCGTGGGAAAAGAGGGCCATGTATCTGCTGAATTTATCCGTAATCTCTTCGATCTGATCATTCCGTTCGAATTCTTCGCACCGGCGGACGGGTTCACAGATCAGCGGCTGTTCATTGACGGTAACGGAAGCGTAGATTCTGGCAGCAGTGAATTCCTGTGATTTATAAGAGATCTTATGTTCTGTCTGGAAATTGTTTCCGATTTGTTCGGAGTATGCGGACAGCCAGAAGACTAGCCATTGCGAGGCAGTAAGATAACTCTTTACAGAGTTTCCGTCTCTGAATGTATCAAATGCATTGTAAGTCAGATTCTCATCATAGACTTCATTCAGAAGACGAACACCGGCAGAAGAGATTGTATAGATCAAAGGTGTCTTCGGATATGTGATGGATCCGTCATCTGCAGCAACGGCATAACGGCTTTCAGCGATCAGGGAAAAACGCTTGAGTGTATCAATGATCTTTCTGATCTTATCTGCATCGGAGATCATCTCTTCCGGAAGAGAAAGATAAGCAGAATGAGCAATGTTGAGTAACATGGAGATACTGACATAGCGGAATTTTGCGATCGTCTGCAGTACCTGAATATGATACTTGCGGAATGTGCTTTCGTATCCTTTGGCCAGCTCATAAACAAGATTCAGCATATCTGCATTCATATTCGGTTTCTTTGTTTCAGGAACAATCTGCAGGACGGTATGAGGTACGAAACGGAACGGGGACATGCCGGCATTCCTGCGGCTGTCATACCCTTTTTTGGCAGTTTTCCCGGTTTCGGAAACGATGATTCCGGCAGACAAAGCACTCAGTTCTTCTTCTTTTGCCGTATACTCCTGCAGAATCTGAGCATATACGTACTGCCAGGAAAGTTCCCGGCATTCCCACACAGGCATAGAAGCAGGAATCTGGATCTGCAGCGGTGTTTCTTCAGTGGCAGGATACAGACGGATTTCTTCAACCGTTACACCTGAGGAAATACCGGTAACGGACACAAAGAAGTAACCTGCCGAGGTTTTTTTGAACTGAACAGAAACAGCTTCCTGTTCCTGAATTTCTTCTTTCTTTTCGTCCAGATATTCTCTGTATTTGTCTTTTATAAAAGTACGTACGTCTTTCCATGATACGATCGCAGCATAAGGCCATCTGGTACCCATAGGAACAGGAAGATATACCTGAATGCCGCCGGTTTTCATGATCATGGCCCGGAAACCTTCAATGACAAGACCTGCATCGGGAATCACAAGTTCAGCATAGTCATAGTGATCATCGTGGGAAACGAACCTGACTTCCATACGGCAGGCTTCCGCCGGTGTTTCAGCAGATTCAGGCCGTTCATCATGCCAGATCTTTTCTTTATATTCTTTTGTGATCATGCTGCGGACAGTATGCCATGAAACAATGGATTCATAAGGCCATGTTGTTCCGAGATTACGCGGCATGTAAACCTGTACACCGGTCATCTCTTTCGAAGGCATGACATGGAAACCGGCAAGCGTGATACCGCACTCGGGAAGCAGCACGGAAGCAGTACAGGAAAAGTCATCACGAAGATCGCAGAACTCTACGGACGCTTTGCGAGAAGGTGTTTCTGTTTTCTGTTTCTTTTCCTTTGCGTAAGCTTTTGCATAGACCTTGCTGTATACGCTTCCCACTGTTTTCTGTACTTCCTCCCAGCTTGCGGAATCAATATTCCAGCTGTCCATTCCTTCGGGAAGAAGGACTTCACACCAGTATCTTGTTTTCGGCACGACACGTATAAAACCGACGGATTCACCTGTTGCTGTAATGGTGATATCCGCGTAACAGCTTCCATCTTCATTCATGCTGTGAAGATTGATCTGGATCTTGTGCTGTATCATCTGTTCTGCCTCCGTTCTGTCTGAGTATATTCATGCAGGTTCTGTTTTCAGCCAAAGTACCTGTGATGCCCCGGAAGGAACACCCGGCGATATATAACCCGTCATGATTGTAATAAACAAGCTTGTCTTCCGATCCTTCCGGATACAGTTCCACTCTGTCCGGGAAGACGTAGAAACGTATATTCTCAGCCTGCTGCAGGATTCTGTACCTCCACCCGGCTGACTGCACAGTGTCATGGATATAAGAATATACAGACATTTCATTGTGATACAGAATACCGATCTGTACTTCTTTGTTCATTCTGTCCTGAATCAGCGCCGGACTGCCGTTCCGCAGGCTGCTGTTTCTGCGTGCCGATTCCACTGTAAGACTGCTGTTCAGCTTTTTGATTTCCGCTTTGTCCGTACGGATGTAGAGACTGCCGTCCTGTGCAGGAATGACATTGCGTATGTAACCGGAGGACCATCCGTGGAAGATGTGCAGAATATTCAGACTTTCATCCAGTATATACAGCTTGTTTCTGATGGATACAGCGATCTGTCTTCCATGGTATACTGCACAGCTTGCTGCACCCGGCAGTACTGCCTGTTTCATACATGCAAGTGTTTCTGTATCCAGTTCAAAGAGATAATAGTCAACACAGACCAGCAGCCGGTTTCCGTCTTCCGAATACGCTAACGCTTTTACAGCACTGCTCAGACTTCTGTCTGCAGTATAAATACGCAGAGGCAGAGGAATCTCTGTTTTATTTTCATAACGGAAACGATATGCAGAGAAGACGACGTTACGCACATAATCCCAGTGATCCAGTATTTTGTACTGATTCTCTCTTGGCGGAATAAGAGAAAGTGCATTGCCTTTCTTTTCCAGAACAGCACCTTTCATGACAAAGTCTGCTTCGGGAAGACTGATATCTGTATAGAATACATTGTTCTTCCGGTGAAAGGTGATGCCGGGATGGTCTTTGATGCATTGTTCTTTTACAGCCGGATGCATGATCCATGTTTGTTTCTGTTCATCGTAATTCTTAATTACAAGGTGCTGGAAATACAGACTGTATGCATACTGCTTCTTTACCGGATTGTATGCCGTACAGCCGGAAATGATTGTGTCATTGACCAGAGACTCCGCAAGAGTATTGTTCGTACGGTACCAGTCAAAAGGTTCCGTATCGTAGCTGATCTGCACTTCATCCTGTATATAACGAACATGTTTATATTTCTTGTATAATTCTCTGTTCGTACATAAAACAGTTGTTTCTTTTGTATCAGTTCTGCAGGCATAAAGAACAGATGCTGTCAGGATCAGAAGGGTATTCCGTTTCTGAATAAAGCATAAAGAGCGGACAGACTGCCCGGCAGCGTGTACCAGTTCCTCACTGTTTCCTTCACGGATCAAAAACAGACGTACTGATCCGCTTTCATCTGCTGTGTATATTCTGCTGTCATCCGCAAAGCATACTGCTGTAATGGCTGAACGATGACCTTGCATGTTAAAGAAGCTGCAGTCAATGTATGCATGATCAAAGTTACTTGTATACATCCTGTTCTGATCGAAGGTTGAGAAAAAGACATTTGTACCGGAACACTTCCTCAGATCCAGATGACTGAAATCGCAGCATGCAAGATTGTTTCTCCGGCCGTATTTCATGATATTGAAAAGATTCGCTGCGGCATTCTGCGCATCTTCTCCCATCCGGAAACGGTAAAGAGACAGCACCTGCTCAGCGATGCTGAAAGAGGAAGGAGAACAGCCGTTCTTTCCGGGAAACAGGAATCCTTCTTCTCTTTGCACAGGCTGAGCCTGCTCTTCGTGAAGAAGGTCGGACAGCAGTTCAATGCTTTCCTGCGGGAGTATGATCTGCGCAATGTGCGGAGGCTGAATGAGTTTTCTTGTTCGCTGGTCATTCATCAGCGTCAGCTCGTAATAAACTGCATATGCAGTGAAATATGCAAAGAAGATCTGGTGTGTAAAAGAGTAAGTACCTTCTTCATCTTCCTTGAGAAGGTGAAGGGAATGCAGGGCTGCGGGAAGAAGACTGCTGAAGTCTGCGGATGCAGCTGTTCTTGTTCTTGTACGGAGTGTGGCTGCTTTATACCATGCAAGTTTCTTTGCGTCCTGAAGATCTGCTTCAAGAAGAACAAGATCCATGTTTTCTATGCCGGTTCTGCCGCTTGCGGCCATGCTGAAAGCAACTTCGGGAAGATAGTATTCCAGAAGGATCAGATGTTCGGCCAGCTGAAATCCCGGTTCTTCTGAGGCACGGTAAAGCTGTGACTGCATATAGTTCCACAATAACTTGCCTACTGTATCTGCCGAAGACTCCATGCGGATCCAGGTTACTTGTGAATATTTGCTGTGATGAATCTCTGTATCTGCATATAAGGTAACAAGTAATGGTGTTGTCAGCAGGGAAAACGTCTTCTTTTCCGGAAGTTCCGTAATTCCGCGGCTTCGAAGATAAGCAGAAACATGATCCTGAGTCAGCGGCTGTGCATTCAGTATGGTAAATTTCGTGCGCAGACTGCCCATTGTTGTTTCGTCATAGGAACGGGATGTGAGAATCAGATTGGTATTGGGAAATCTTCGCTCCAGGTCATAAAGCTGTCTGCGTACGAATTCAGCGGGACTGACATATTCATTCAGACCGTCAAGTACCAGACAGGATCTTTGTATGAACGAATCTGAATCTGTTAATAAAGCAATCAGATCCTGATAATACCCTTCATTGTTTGTACATACATAAGTACGGATATACTCTTCGATGCTCTGATCTTCTTTCAGCCTGCCGAGTGGAATATAGACAGCACAGATCTGTCTTTTAAGAAGATAGCGCGCACACTGCAGCATGGATACGGTTTTGCCGATGCCGCCGTCTCCGGTCATCATCAGATATCCTGATGTTTCCATAAAGTTTTCATGATCGACATAAGAAACAAGAGGAGCGTTCGTTCCGTCCGGAGCATACGTATGTTTGTGCTCATCTTTCAGAACAGCATAAAGAGAAGCACTGCAGTCATTCGATGCGTAATTGCCGATGGCATTCATCTGGGAATCGACGTGTTGTGAAAGTTTCTGCAGAATTGTGCGGGAAGCCGAAAGAACCGGAAGATCTTCTTCCAGACCTGTCATTCTGTACTTCTTCAGCTGGACCATGGCATGGGCATGAAGAATCTCTTCTGCATAGACAGGATAGTCATCCGGGCCGTGAATTCCTTCTTTATAGCGGAAGATGGTATTGCCGGAAGTCAGATTGAATACAAAAGCATAGTTCCGGTCTGTATATTTATCAGTAGTGTCCAGACAAAGCGGAACGACCGGCTTGCCGTAATCACGGGCACACTTGTATTCCTTTGTACAGTATTCACTGCTGAAGTAGCCTGCAGAAAAGAAGACAACAAAAACTGTGCAGTTTTCAATCGCATCAAAGATCTCTTTGTTGTATTCATCACCTGCTCTCAGATTCTTCGTATCAATCCAGCAGGAGAAGCCTTCTTTTTCAACAAGACGTTCGATCTCTTCTACGTGTATTTTATCTGCATGTGCATAAGAGAAAAACACATCTTTTCTGTAATCTGCTTCACTCATGAATCACTTTTCTCCTTCACTTTGCTGTAATAAATTATCTGATGCAGAACGTCATTTGTCCACGAAACAGAAAAAGGAATCCTGCATTTTTTTGCGCAGGATTACCACTCCGCCCGGCTGTTTTTGTTAGAACGGCAGCGCTTTCGGTGTGCTTCTTTCTTCTTGTCCGGAATTACTGTGCATCTGTGCTTTCTGCGCTGTGCGGCAGCTTCGGGATCAGCGAATCCGTAAAGAACTGTTCTTTCATTCGTTTTGTACTGTTTCATATGAGCCTCCTGAGTTATCTCTCTGTAATGACATATTACAGATGATATATGCTGTATTTATTTGTCCGTTTTTTACATGCCATGTTAGAATTTACTGTAACAGAGGAGGATGTATGGCAAACTATTTCGGATTTTCAGCCGGATGATCAGGGTGATTATTATTTCATTTCTTATAATTCGGAAGATACAGAACGGACGGCAGAGATCTGCAGGACACTGCATAAGAGTATTCCCCTTTGGTATGATTACGGCATTCCATATGATTCCGAATGGGAGACCGTCATCAACAAACGAATCAGAACCTGCAGAAAAGTGATTCTTTTCTATACAAACGGAATTCTGAAGAAGAAAGATTCTTTTGTCATCAAAGAATATGAAGCAGCCCGTTTCAGGGACAAAGAAGTTCTGCTTGTCATGCTGGAGGAAATCAATAAAGCCCAGGTGCCCGACAATCAGCTGTCATTCATTCTCGAACTGATGAAACGGCAGTCCGTACAGGCATACGGAAAAAGTACGGAAGCTGTATGCAGTGAAATCATGAGGGCTCTGGGAGTAAAGGAAGCATCATTTACTGCCCGGACTGTCACGGAACAAAGGACGGTATCACCTGTAAAAAAAGCAGTCATACACCCGAATGATCTTTGTCCTTGCGGTTCGGGAAGGAAATACAAGTTCTGTCATGGCAGAAGGGATATTGTGTCCGTTATGACTGCAGATTCCCTCAAAGCAGGTGATTTCTGCTTCTTCGGACATTATCCTCAAAGTGCAGACGGAAAAGCAATGCCGGTGGAATGGCAGGTGCTGAAAACAGACGGAAACAAGGCACTGCTCATCAGCAGGTGCGGGCTGGATACAAAAAAATATAATACTGATCGTAAAGAAAAACTTACATGGTCGCAATGTACCCTGCGCAGCTGGCTGAATCACGAATTTCTGATTGAAGCATTCACTGCAGAAGAAAAGCAAATGCTTGCCATTACAGAAAACATAAACCCGAAGAACCCGAAATACGGAACAGAAGGCGGACGAGATACACATGATGTATTGTTCCTGTTAAGCATAGATGAAGCAAAAAAATACTTTCAGAATGATTCAGACAGAAAATGTGAGGCAACAGAATCCGCAAAAATGCACGGGGCTTACACCGGAAGATACGGAACAAGCTGCTGGTGGTGGCTGAGATCACCCGGTCATTTTTCCAACTTCGCTGCATTTGTTTATGATGACGGTACTGTTCATCAGGGCGGTCTCTACGTTGATTGCGAAAACAGCACGGTTCGTCCCGCTATATGGATCAATCTTGGAAAATAATTGATATTAATTCACTCCCGGAAGTTATCATGCCGGGAGTTTTTTGCGGAAAAAATGGCTGAAAAAAAGCAAAGTACATCATTCATATGATGAAACCGGCTTCAGAAAGAAGCATAAAGGAGAAAGAAATGACAAACGTAAAAGAAAACAGAGGATTCACAGCAGAAGAACTGATCAAAGAGCTTGAAGATCAAAGACATGCAGAGCGTGTTCTAAATGAACGTCTGAAGGACGCAAGAAAGCTTGGCGATCTCTCGAACAATCCCGAATATGATCAGACACGTGAGGAGCTCAGCAAAGTCTCTACAAGGATTGATGAAATTAAAGCTATCCTTACGGAATTGTCCGGATCTGATTCAGAAAACATCATTCATTTCGGCAGGTATCCTCAGGATGCAGACGGAGAAGTGAAGCCGGTGGAATGGCAGCTGCTGGAAACAGACGGAAACAAGGCACTGCTCATCAGTAAATATGCACTGTTCTTCAAAGAAATGCACCATGAACCGGCATTTGTCGGATGGAAAGACTGTGATCTCAGGAACTGGATGAATGATGCGGAAGAAGGCTTCATGAAAGAAGCATTCAGTGAAGAGGAACGAAAACAGATTATGCAAACAGATCACGGTGATTCAAAAGACTATGTATTCCCTCTGGGCGAAGAAGAATTCAGGAAATATATGGAAAAGCGTACAAAGGGTACAAAACCGACAGAATATGCAAAAGCACAGGGAATACAGACATATGAAGCTTATGGCGGAACATGCATCGTGCGGCTGAGACCGGATGCATTTGTAAACGACGATAAAGACGCTGTACAGCCTGCAATGTGGATCAGGCTGAAGTGATCAGAAATACATGAGGCTTGAAAAACGGCAGAAAAAACTGAACAGATGGAATCGGTAAACTGGCAGCACAGGAAGAAAAACCTGTGCTGTTTTTTTAGCGGGAAAGGAGAAAAGAAATGACTGTATTCAGAAAGTGCAGACTGATTTGTCCGGTAAGAGAGGGATTCTACCGGCACAAGCTCAGCAGTATGGAACAGAACATTTATGATGCCATGTTTCAGTCTGCGACGAATGCCGACGCAGAGGCGAAGGTTTATTTTCCGGAAACCGGTGTGAGTCTGCAGAGAATCTGTGATGCGTTCCGTGCTGATCAGCCCTGGTTCTGGTATATCGACAGAATTTCTGCGCTGACCGGCAGTTCCGGTTCTGTGAGATTTACGTATTACGGTTCAAAGACGTACATCGAGCAGAAAACCGAAGCCATGGATCGTGAGGTCGGATGGATCATCGATACATACAGACGAAGTGTGAGAATGCCGGATGACGGCAAAGCGGCAGAGTTTGTGCACGACTGCCTCGCTGACAGGTGCACTTATGAGGATACCGGCTGGAAGGCACATTGTATCTACGGAGTATTTCTGGAGAGAAAGGCAGTCTGTCAGGGAATTGCTTATGCATACAAGGTGATTCTCAATGCGATGAAGACAGGCTGTATCAGCTGTATCGGAGTGATCAGAAATCATACCGGCGGACATGCATGGAATATGGTGCTGCTGAAGGGCAGACATTACTATGTCGATGTTACCAGTGATCTGAAGGACAAAGACGGCAATATCTCACATAAGCATGCGCTGATGAGTGAAAAGAACCTAAGAAGCTACTGTATCACCAGCAGTGATTATTCTACCGGTATTACCGGGGAAGCAGACAACTGGTTTATGCGCAACGGTCTGCATATCTGCAGTACTTCTTCTCTCAAAGCAGCGTGCCGGAAATACAGAAGAAAAGTGCTGGAGTGCGAACTGGATTATGTTCCTGTTCATCCCGATGATTACTTTGAACAGATCGTACGTGACACAGCAGGGAATATCAGTTACCGCTGGGCTTTTGATGAAAGATCAGGCTATCTGTTTCTGGATCTGACCGGTGCA
>R19__coassemble_52_pt1 | contig 71028 bp, 68 predicted proteins | sample R19__metabat2_low_PE_032 | metagenome-assembled genome bin R19 | reverse complement strand
TGCCCTTAATGTGGCCTGATCAAACTTTTGTCCAAACTTTGGGACTCAGTTCATCATGCGGGCTTGTTTTATTTCAGAGGCTTCAGTTCAATTCCTTCTGCCTGCAGCGCATCATGGATTGCTTTGGAAAAGGAAAGAGCGGACGGACTGTCTCCGTGAATGCATACAGAATCTGCTTTTACCTGAATCTTTTTTCCGGTAATTGCAGTCACTGTACCTTCTTTGATCATTTCAAGTACGCGAGCTGCTGCTTCCGCTGTGTCGGTGATCATTGCACCTGGTTTTGAACGTGCGACCAGCGAGCCGTCCTCTTCGTATGCTCTGTCCGCAAATACTTCATATGCGACCGGAAGTCCGATGTTTTCCGCTGCTTTTGTCATGCAGCTTCCGTAAGGTGCCAGCAGAATCAGCTGGGGATTGACATCCGCAATGCCGCGTGCGATTGCTTCTGCCATTTTCATGTCTTTGTCAGCCATGTTATACAGAGCACCGTGAGGCTTTACATGCTGAAGAGAAACGCCGGAAGCCCTGCAGAATGCATCAAGGGCACCGGTCTGGTAAATGATCATGGTCCGGATTTCTTCAAAGCTCATGGTCATTCTTCTGCGTCCGAAACCCTGAAGATCCGGAAAGCCGGGATGTGCGCCGATATGCACACCTTGATTTTTAGCGAGTTCGACAGTCTTTGCCATTACCATGGGATCGGAAGCGTGGAAGCCGCAGGCAATGTTGGCGGATGTAATATATTTCAGTACTTCTTCATCCATTCCGCAGGTATAGTTTCCGAAGCTTTCTCCCATGTCGGAGTTCAAATCAATCTTAAACATCATGTATCCTTTCATTCTTCATATTCTTTGAAATTAACAATTGTACCGGGAACTGCCTGCGCAAGAAGAGGCAGATCCTCGCTGATTACAGTAGCGATCTTTGCATATCCTCCGGTTGTCTGACGGTCAGCCATGAGTATGATCGGAAGACCTGAACCGGTGATCTGTACAGAACCGAAAACGATGCCGTCTGAAACAATATCTGTGCCGTGAAGACTTTCGACAGCAGGACCTTTCAAACGTACACCCATGCGGTCACTTTGCTGAGATACTTTGTATTTACCGGTTACGAAAGTTTCTTTTCCTTTGACTGTGAAGCAGTCATCCTGCGGACCAAAGATAAATCTTACGGTAATTTCATTGCTGTATTCCGGTTTTGATAATGGCTTGATTTCCGGTATATCGTTTAAAATAATATTTCCCACAGGGAGAATGTCACCGGTTTTCAAAGCTCTGCCCTCGAAACCTCCGATACGGCATTTCAGGTGCGTGGAACGGCTTCCCATAACGGCAGGAACGGCGATTCCTCCGGCAGCAGCGAGATATGTCCGGCATCCGTTACTGGCGGAATGAAGATCGAGATAATCTCCGGCATTGACTTTGATCTGTGTGTACATCGGTATTTCTCTGTTGTTGAGGGAAGGGTGCATATCAGCGCCTGTAATGGCAATTACAGCAGGATCAAGGAACAGATAACGTCCGCCCAGCATTGTCATTTCGAGAACAGCTTCACCGTTCGTGTTTCCGCAGAGAGAACAAGCTGCTTCATATGCAGCAGTGTCCATGACTCCGGAAACGGGGATTCCCAGTTTCTGGTAGCCGAATCTTCCGAGGTCCTGTACAGTTGTCAGCAGACCGGGATGAATTACTTTAATTGCCATATCAGTCCTCCTGCCCGATGAAATGTTTTACCGGAACATAAGTTCCCTTCAGCATCTCCTGACGGATGTCATAGTATTGCGATGAAGTTACCGGAACAAAGCGGATGTGATCTCCTGCTTTGAAGAGCACCGGATTTTCACGGTCCGGATTGTAAAGATCGAGAGGTGTACAGCCGATCAGGTGCCATCCTCCCGGGGAAGCCATGGGATAGATACCGGTCTGTCTGCCGCCGATGCCGACGGAACCTCTGGGAATTTCCGTGCGAGGTGTGGAAAGTCTCGGGACTTCAAGACGCGGGTCCATGCCGCCGAGGTAGACAAATCCGGGAAGGAATCCGAGCATGTAGATTCTGTAATCAGCAGAACTGTGAATCTTTATGAGCTCGCTTTGAGTTAATCCTGTATATTCACAGACTTCATCCATATCCAGACCGAAATGGGAACCGTAGCAGCAGGGAATCTCCCATTGCACTGCTCCGGTCGCAGAGAAAGCATTCAAAGAAGCAATTCTGTTCCGAAGATCAGTGCACAGCTTATCATAGCTTGTCAGGCTTTTCTGATAGATCACCAGAAGAGAACAGTAGGTAGGGATTGTTTCGCAAATTCCGATGACCGGATCTTCAATCAGTGAATGATCCAGACTTAATACATAATCACTGATCTCAGGACTGATTGTGCTGCCGAACTCAACAGTCAGCGCACTGTCGCCTGAACGGGCAAATCTGAAATGTTCCATAAGCTGTCCTTTCTTTTAATTCATTACGAATGAATATGCTCAAAAGTATAGCATGAACAAACTTTGATGGAATGTGAAAAAGATGTGTTATTTACAGATAAAATGAGTATTTAAAGGACAATGTGCACGGCTGGCGGACAGGCACTGTATGTGTACTTGATGCAAAAACAAAAAGTCACAGTTTGGAAACAACTGTGACTTCTCCTGTTTTTTTTGATTAACTGAATACAACGTACGGGTTGGAAGGGGCGGTGTATCTTGAAGCACGTGATGCATAGAGTACAACGGTTTTAGCACCCTGCTCCATTTCAAGGGTCTTCAGTGTACCCTGTACTTCAATCCAGTCACCTTTCTTCATTTCCCAGATTTTAACACCGGTAACAGTGATGCCGCAAAGACTCATATCCTGCGCACAGCATACCATGGCATTTCTGCCAAGTACGAATGTCTGCTTGTAACCGGGAATATTCTCGGCATACATGCCGCGGAGAATGATTTCTTTGCCATCGTACTTTTCAGCATCTTCCATGACATCCATATACCAGAGACCGTAATCATCATCTTTGATATCAAGAACAGGAGCGTTGATATCGAAAGGAAGTGTTCCGCTCTTCATGGTAACTGCTTCACCGAAGGAACCTTCATAGTAAATCTGAGCCTGCTTGTTAATGGCTTTGATTGTGCCTCTTAAGAATGTTCCGGAAGTATCTTCTGTGCATCTGTTGAAGATAATTGCATCGGAATAACGAAGCTGCTCAAGAGCCATCTGTGCCATAGACTGGGATTTCATATGGACTTCAAAATCTTTTGCATTCACTGTTGTAAGAATCTGTACCAGCGGCCAGTAATCAGGCATTCCTGAAAGGATTGTTTCCGTCAGCGGAACAGTACCGTTCCATTCGATGAATACCTGTGAAGGATGATAAATAACATCCAGTTCATGCATTTTTGCAGGCGTGAGATCTTCTGCATTTTCGACATATTCATAGAAAGATCTGGTTTCTTTGAGAAACTTGTCGTCATACTCCTCTTCTCCTTCTTCAAGAGAAAGAATCAGAGTACGGTCAACATCAGCCATGAAATCGGGATCCTTCAATGTTTCCTTGATCAGCGTTGATTTTCCGCTGTCCAGAAATCCGGTAAAAATATATACGGGCGTCGGCATGATTATTTGACCTGGAACAGTTCTTTCAGCAGAGCTACATCAATCTTTTCGCCAATAACTGTGATCAGACCTGTATATGCTGCAGAACCGGTACGGATATCTGTATCACCAGGAACATAATCGAAGAACAGCCAGCCGCCTTCTTTTGCAGGTACGATACCCTTTGCACGAACGATATTTTCACCGAGACCGCTCAGAGCTGTACGGATATCATCTTCGGAATAACGGTTGATTGTCTCGATGCCGATGGAATCGAATACATCATCAGCGTCATGGCCGTGGTGATGGTGGTGATGATGGTGCTCATGTTCATGCTCTTCAGCACCGATGTGAATACGGTTGCCGTCGGAAAGACCTTCATTTGCTTCAGCAATTTCCTTGCTGTGATCATGATGGTGGTGGTGATGTTCATGTTCCTCCTCATCATCATCGTCATGGTGGTGATGCTCATGTTCCTCATCTTCGTCATCGTCATGGTGGTGATGATGCTCATGTTCCTCATCTTCGTCATCATCGTCATGGTGGTGATGATGTTCATGTTCCTCATCTTCGTCATCATCGTCATGGTGGTGATGATGTTCATGTTCCTCCTCTTCGTCATCATCATGGTGGTGATGGTGTTCATGTTCCTCTTCTTCTTCGTCTTCATCGTCACCGAGATTTTCAGGGAATCCGTTGGAAGAACCTTCCATTGCTTCGAAGATTGCTGCGCCTGTAAGTTCATCCCAGGGAGTAGTAATGACACGTGCTTCAGGATTCAGTTCACGGATGATTGCAAGATCTTTTTCAAGCTTTGCATCATCAACTTCCTGTGTGCGGGAAAGAATGACACAAGCTGCAGTGGAAATCTGATCATCGAAGAACTCCTTGAAGTTCTTATGGTAAATGGCACATCTCTTTGCATCTACTACAGCACTGTAGCTGCCAAGTTCAAGATCTTCTACGGATTTTACAATCAGAAGAATATCAGAGAGCTTTCCTACACCGGAAGGTTCAATGATGATTCTGTCAGGATGATATGTATCAACAACCTTTTTCAGAGCTGCTTCAAAGTCACCCTGCAGTGAACAGCATACACAGCCACCGTTGATTTCGTTGATTACAATTCCTGCTTCCTGGAGGAAACCGCCGTCAATGCCGATTTCACCGAATTCATTTTCTACAAGTACAATCTTCTGACCGGCAAAGACTTCTTTGATGAGCTTCTGGATCAGAGTTGTTTTTCCGGCTCCCAGAAAGCCGGAGATAATATCTGTTTTAGTCATGCTAAATTACCTTCTTTCTATCAGCGAACATATTATAGCGCATTCGTCAACACCTTTTAGCGCTGATGCTTAAAGAAAAAGCAGACAGTTTCAACTGTCTGCAGTCAATCTGATTAACGCATCATTTCAGCAAGATCATAAATCAGCTGTTCGCTCTTTTCAAAGCCGAGGCACGGATCAGTGATGGACTGCCCGTAACATGTACCTTCAGGACTCTGGTTTCCGTCAACGAGATAACTTTCAATCATCAGACCTTTTACTAAATGATTGATGTCTTCGGAAACATTGCAGCTGTGAATGACATCCTTGGCAATGCGGATCTGCTCATTGAACTTCTTTCCGGAATTAGAGTGGTTGCAGTCAACGATGACTGCCGGATTGGCAAGCTTCAGCTTTTCGTAATCTTCCTGAAGACTGCGCAGATCTTCATAATGATAATTGGGATGATTCCGGCCGAACTTGTCAACGTAACCGCGGAGAATGGCATGTGTAAGAGGGTTGCCGGTAGTCTGTACTTCCCATCCTCTGTATACAAACTTCTGGGGACTCTGAGCAGCTGTGATTGCATTCATCATGACAGAGATATCACCTCCGGTAGGGTTCTTCATTCCGGCAGGAATGCCGATGCCGCTGGCAACAATTCTGTGCTGCTGGTCTTCAACACTTCTTGCACCGATGGCTACATAAGCAAGAAGATCGGAAAGATAAGCATGATTTTCGGGATAAAGCATTTCTTCTGCACATGTAAAGCCTGTTTTTTCGATGACATGCTTGTGCATTTCACGGATTGCGACAATACCTGCAAGCATATCTTCTCCTTTATGGGGATCAGGCTGGTGAAGCATTCCTTTATATCCGATTCCCTTTGTTCTCGGCTTGTTTGTATATACACGGGGAATCATCAGAATTTTGTCTTTTACTTTTTCCTGTACTTTTGCCAGACGCTCCATATATTCCAGTACAGCATCTTCGCGGTCTGCTGAGCAGGGACCGATTATAAGAAGAAGACGGTTGTCTTCGCCGGTGAAGACTTTCTCGATTTCGGTATCTCTGGCAGCCTTGATATCAATGACTTCCTGGGAAAGGGGGTATAAGGCTTTCAAAGCATCCGGAGTCGGAAGCTCACGGATCATTTTCATTTGCATTTCCATAATTTCTGTTACCTCTGATTCAACTTGATATATGATAACAAGAAATAAATTTGATTGCACTAGAATTGAACATTAAAAAAATCGATGCTTAGAATATGCTTTTTAAATGATGTGAACATTTTCTGACAATTTGTATCTGATGTCGGCGGTTTCGGCTTCAGTGCATTGACCTGAACAGTTTCATACAGATAAAATATCACCGTTGAGAGAAAAATGAGATGTTTGGTTATGTTGTTGTGAACAAAGAAAAACTGAATGACGAAATGTATGACCAGTATCATTCATTTTACTGCGGACTGTGCAGAGAACTGTCGGAACATTACGGAAAGCTTTCAGCAGTTACATTGAATAATGACATGACATTTCTTGCTGTTCTTCTCAGCGGACTTGAAGAAGCAGAAACTTCTTATGAAAAGAAGAAATGTCCTGTACATATCAGCAGGACAGTAGAAATCCGGAGAAATGAATATACCCGTTACGCTGCGGATATGACAATTCTTCTGTCGTATTATAAATGTCTGGATGATGTGAAGGATGAAGGTAAGCATAAGCGGATGCTGAAACGGCTGACGGAACCGATGGAGGCTCTGAAGGAAAAGTATCCCGATAAAACGAAGAAAGTTGAAGATGCTTTAAACCGGATCGGTTTGCTGGAAAAAGAAAACTCTGAAGATCTGGATCTTCTGTGCAATACTTTTGGTGAAGTGCTCGGTGAGATATTTATTCAGCCCGGAAATATCTGGAACAGAAATCTGTATGCGACAGGGTACTCTCTCGGCAGGTTTATTTATCTGATGGATGCATATGATGATCTGGAAGATGATCTGAAAAAGAAGCAGTTTAATCCGCTTGCTCATCTGAAAGACAGAGAAGACTTTGATGCGTATATTGAATCTGTGCTTGAGTTATATATGAGCGAAGCTGCAGATGCGTTCGAAAGAATGCCAGTTCTGGAATACAGTGAAGTGATCAGAAATATTATTTATTCCGGTGTGTGGACACGGCTTGAGATGATGAAACAAAAGAAAGAAGGAAAGAGGACAAGTGCATGAATCCTTATGAAATACTCCAGGTATCACCTGATGCGACAGATGATGAAGTAAAGAAAGCATACAGAACACTTTCCAAGAAATATCATCCGGATGCGAATATCGGAAGTCCGCATATTGATGAATATACGGAGATGTTCAAAAAAGTACAGAACGCTTATGAAACGATCATGGCTGAAAGAAAGGGCGAATTCAAAAATGCCGGAGCTTACGGCTATTCACAGCAGTCCTCAGGGACGTACAGTTCCTACAGCTACAGCAGTGATTCCGAAGCATACAGAGATATTGCGGCATATATTCAGGCACAGCGTTATCAGGAAGCGAGTGCAGTGCTGGCCGGAATCAGAACAAGGAGTGATGTCTGGTTTTATTACTCTGCACTTTGTGAAAACGGCATGGGCAATGTGATCCGTGCGAGAGAATATGCACAGGCAGCCTGTCAGATGAATCCTATGAATTTCCAGTACCAGATTCTTCTGAGGCAGCTTTCGGGCGGACAGACGGCATATACGACAACAAGCAGATCATACGGAAGGTCAGTAAGTCCTGTTAACTGCTGTTATACATATATGATACTGCAGTGCGTGACGGGCTTCCTTTGCGGAGGAAGAATGATGCCCATGATGTTCTGCTGCTGAGTAAAATAGATTTATAAAAACCGGGCGGTTGTCCGGTTTTACTGTTTCAGAATAACAGAAATGTTTTTCAGAAGAGCATCTGCGGCAGCAGTAGGTGCGGTGGTCTTGCGGTAAATAATGTGTGCGGATTCTTCGGGGGAGTTTTCCAGAGGAATAAATGCAAGTGAACTGTTTTCTGTCTGAAGCGGTGTATCAAGGAACATCATGCCGTATCCGAGTCCTGCTTTTACCATATTCAGAATGTCTGCTCCGGTTGTATACGAAGCAGTGATATTCAGCTTTGATAAAGGTGTTCCGAACCATTCCTGCAGAGAAACAGTGCGGATGATTCTTTCCGGGAAGATCAGCGGCTGCTTCCGCAGATCATCAGGAACAACAGATTTGCGGGCACTTAACGGATCATCGCTTTTCATGCAAACACACCAGGTATCCTTTTCCGGCAGCGGGATGGAACTGAACCTGCCGGTATCAACGGGACCGTAGATCAGGCCGAAATCATCCAGACCTTCCAGAATGCGCTTTCTGATGATGTCACTTGCTTCGCTGTATACATGCAGATGAAGACCTGGGTGCTTTCTTTTCAGCTCTGCAAATGCTTCGTATACTGCCAGTGAGTGACCGGTCAGAGCTGTGGCAAAGCGTATTTCTCCGGTCAGTTCACCGGTGAAATCGTGCATGGAAAGATCCATCTGATCAGAAAGATCGCAGATTCTGCGGCTCATTTCGAGAAGACGGATACCTGCTTCTGTTAATGTGATTCCCTGCTTGCTGCGATGAACCAGTTCTGTTCCGTATTCCTCTTCCATCATCAGAATGGAATGCGTTAATGCCGGCTGAGTAATGTGCAGTCTGCGGGCTGCTTTTGAGATACTTCCTTCTTCAGCGGCTGCGATAAAGTATTTCATCATGCGTATTTCCATAGTTTGCCCCAATCATAAAATATATTTATATTTTATGATAAATATAAATCATTTGCATATCTTTTGCTTATCATATATTCTGATTGCGGATATAAGGAGAAAGCATATGAACAGATTCAGTATGAATGAAAAAGGACAGGCGCAGGCAGCTCAGACTGTTCATTTTACAAATGAAACTTTTGAAGATCATGGTGATGTACGTGTATTCTGGCTCGGCGGAGGCGGTGCTATGATCAACAGCAAGGGTACCATTGTTATGATTGACCCGCTGCTGGAAGGCTTTGATATGCCTCTGCTGATTGATATGGCTGCGAAACCGGAGGATATTCCGCACGTTGACGGAATTCTTGTATCTCATGTGGATAATGACCATTATTCCAGACCGACATTGAGGGATCTGAAGGACAGAACAGATGAGATCCATGCAAGCTGTTATGTGGCATCTCTGATGAAAGAAGAATGCGGGATTGAGAATGCATACGGCCATACCTGGTATGATGAAATGGATATCAGAAATGTGCATGTTACAGTAACACCTGCAGATCATAACTGGCAGAATGATGTTGCCAAGTATCAGTACAGAGTCTGGAAAAAAGAGGAGTATTCCGGTTTTTTCCTGAAAACAGAAGGAAAGAAGATCTGGTATGTAGGTGATTCCAGACTGATGGATTATCAGCTGAGTTATGAAAAACCGGATGTCATGCTCTTTGATTTCGCTGACAATATTGTTCATATCGGTCTTGAGAATGCATATAAGCTCGCAAATGCTTATCCTGACACAAAACTGATTCTGATTCACTGGGGAACAGTTGATGCACCGTCATCTTCAGCGTTTAACGGAAATCCTCAGGATATTATTGATCACGTAGTAAATCCGGAAAGAGTCATCGTACTTGCTCCGGGTGAACCTTATATTGTTGAATAACAGAAGGAAAATACTGCCGCAGATGAAAATCTGCGGCTTGTTTTTGTTGTGCAGAAAAAGATTACGGGTTATACTTATCAAGACTTACGTCAAAGAATGACGAAAGTAGGAGGGGGATATGTTTACATTTCTTTTAGCAGTTATATTTATGTCTTTTATAAGCCTTGGTCTGCCTGATTCTCTTCTTGGCGCAGCCTGGCCGGTAATGTATACAGACCTCGGGGCGTCGCTGTCCTGGGCCGGAGGGATCTCGATGATTATTTCAGCCGGTACAATTGTATCTTCACTTGCAAGTGACAGACTGAACAGCAGACTCGGTACAGGTAAAATAACGGCGGTCAGCGTAGGAATGACAGCGGCAGCGTTATTCGGATTCTCGATCAGTCACAGTTATCTGGAACTTTGCCTGTGGGCGATCCCTTACGGACTGGGAGCCGGAAGCGTTGACGCTGCATTAAACAATTATGTCGCACTGCATTACAGTTCGAGGATCATGTCATGGCTGCACTGCATGTGGGGAATCGGTGCGAGTACGGGACCGGTTATTATGGCCTGGGCTTTGACAAACGCTTCCTGGAATACGGGATACAGGATCATTTCTCTGATTCAGATTGCTCTTACTCTGGTGATTATCTCCAGCCTGAAACAGTGGCTGAGACCAGGTGAAGGGGAAGGAGAAGAAGAGATTATTCCTGTACATAAATCCATGAAGGAACTGCTGGCAATGCCGGGAGTAAAAGAAGTTCTGATCTGTTTCTTCTGCTATTGTGCAGTAGAAACAACAGCCGGCATGTGGGCTGCGAGTTACTGTACTCTTGCCAGAGGCATTGATGCAGAGACTGCTGCCAACTGGGCAAGTCTGTTCTACCTTGGTATTACAATCGGACGTTTCTTCAACGGTTTTCTTGCCGGAAAGTATACAGACAGACAGCTGATCAGAGCAGGCCAGATGATCTCACTTGCGGGAGTGATTTTTGTTCTTCTGCCGTTTGGGAATACATTGCTTTTCCCGGGACTGATTCTGACCGGAATCGGATGTGCTCCTGTATATCCGTGCATTATTCATGAAACGCCGGAGAATTTCGGCCGCGAAGTATCCATGGCAATGACAGGTATACAGATGGCTTGTGCATATGTCGGAACACTGGCGATGCCGCCGCTGTTCGGACTGATCGCCGAACATATCAATGTTGGTCTGTATCCGTACTATCTGCTTGTGATTCTGCTGATTGAACTGATGATGGCAGAAAAACTTCACCGCCGGACAGCAAAACACTGAAATATAAAAAGGGCATATGCCCTTTTTTTCAGATCAGTTTGAAGTGCTCAAGTGCTTTCTGAATACCGTCATTTTCAACAGTATCAGTGACAAAGTCCGCTGCTGCTTTTGCACCTTCTCTTCCTCCGCCCATACAGACGGAGTTACCCGCTGCCTCGAACATCGGAATATCAACTTCCGCATCACCGAATGCGAAGATGTCTTCGCGAGGAATATCCAGATATGCGATCAGCTGTTGGATTGCTGTGTTCTTGTCGATGCCGTACAGCGCACAGTCTCCGAAAATCACATCTTCACCTTTGCCGCCCCATGTCAGACACTGGAAACGTGAGAAATGTTCCTTGAATGTCAGATAATCCTGATAAGTGTGAAGAAGATAGTTGATCTTCGTAACACCGGGCTGATGCATGGATTCCGGGAAGGTCATCATCGGATAGATTCTGCGGATCACCGGATTCCGGATACCGTATTTTTCATAGTACGGAACAGCATTTGTTTCAAAATTACGCGAACCGTAAAGGCCTTCATTTCCTTCCATAAAGTAATCAAAGCTGTTTTCATCGAGATAGTCGGTAACTTCCGCGATATCCTGTGCGGATAAACTTAGGTCCTTGAGAATATTTCCGCTGATCTCAAGATATGCTCCGTTGCCGCAGATCATGCCGTCGGCTTCAATGCCTCCGACCAGCGCACGGTTGCGCATACGTCCTGTAACAATCACAACGATATGACCGTTTTCACGCGCTTTTTTAATTGCTTCGGGAGCGCTTGCCGGAACTTTCGCATCATAGCCGCACAATGTTCCGTCAACATCGAAAAGAAGAAGTTTTCTGTTCATATATTTACCACCTGAGTATAATCAGACATAATATAGCATAGTTCATTATCAGCTGGATGATAATGTGCCGGAATGTATTTGATTGTTTTTGAGAATGAGCTGAGATTATGATCAGAGCAGTGATCTTCGATTTTGACGGGCTTCTTGCGGATACGGAAATTGATTCTTATCAGATTTATAAAGAAATGGCAGCTGAGTACGGAATGTCTTGTTCCGGAAGGCGGTGAAGCAGGAATTCCTGTTATCTGTATCCCTGAAATGAAGAAACCGGATGAAGAGCATATTTTATTGACGAAAGCGGTTTGCAGCTCGTTGAACGACATTGTATCTATGATTGAAGGCAATCACTGACAGCAGGCTTGTGCATATGCATAAGTCTGCGTTTTCTTTCTGTCATTCATTCAACTGTTCTGATATAATCCCTTCGCGCGGAGTGAATGATATATGAGCATATTGACAGTAGATCATCTGAATCATGGATTCGGTGACAGAGAAATTATGAAGGATGTTTCTTTCCGTATGAACAGGGGAGAACATATCGGACTTGTCGGAGCAAACGGGGAAGGCAAGTCAACTTTTATGAGCATCGTAACAGGAAAGCTTGTTCCGGATGAAGGGAAAATTGAGTGGGCAAGACATGTAAAAGCAGGATATCTTGATCAGCATGCAACATTGCAGAAGGGTATGTCAATTCGTGACGTACTGCAGAATGCATTCTCTTCTCTTTTTGAAATGGAAGAAAACATGAATGCTCTGTATGAACAGATGGGTGATCCTGATGCGGATATGGATGCACTGCTGGAGGAAGCGGGTATTCTGCAGGATCTTTTGACAGCGCATGACTTTTATATGATTGATTCCAAAGTGGATGAAGTTGCCAGAGCTCTGGGCCTTATGGATCTTGGACTGGATACGGATGTTACGGAACTGTCCGGAGGTCAGCGCACCAAGGTGCTTCTTGCCAAGCTCCTTCTGGAAAAGCCGGATATTCTTCTTCTGGATGAACCTACAAACTATCTTGATGCGGAGCATATTGTCTGGCTGCAAAGATATCTTACGGAATACGAGAATGCGTTTGTTCTGATTTCACATGATATGCCGTTCCTTAACAGTGTTGTAAATGTAATCTATCATATGAATAATTGTGAACTGACCAGATATGCAGGAGATTACAATCACTTCCTTGAAGTCTATGAAGTGCAGAAAGCACAGAAGGAAGCGGCGTATGAAAGACAGCAGAAGGAAATTGCCGACCTGAAGGATTTTGTTGCCCGTAATAAAGCGAGAGTTGCTACCAGAAACATGGCAATGTCCAGACAGAAGAAGCTGGATAATATGGAAATGATTGAACTGGAACGTGAAAAGCCGAAACCTGAATTCTTTTTCAAGACAGCCAGAACTCCGGGAAGAGTTCTCTTTGAAGCAAAGAATCTTGTCATCGGTTATGATGAACCGTTATCCAGACCGCTTGATTTTCTGATGGAAAGAAAGCAGAAGATTGTTCTTACCGGAGCAAATGGTATCGGCAAGACAACGCTGCTGAAGAGTCTTCTCGGCCTGATTGATCCTCTTGAAGGAACGATCGAAAAAGATGATTATCTTGAAATCGGATATTTTGAACAGGAAATGCGTCAGGACATCGAAACGAGCTGTATTGATGAAATCTGGAATGAGTTCCCGGGATGGAATCAGTATGAAGTCAGAAGTGCTCTGGCCAAGTGCGGATTAACGACCAAGCATATTGAAAGCAAAGTCAGGGTACTCTCGGGCGGCGAACAGGCAAAGGTACGTCTTTGCAAGCTGCTGAACAGAGAAACCAATCTTCTGGTTCTTGACGAACCTACTAATCATCTTGATGTTGACGCAAAAACAGAACTGAAGAGAGCTTTGATCGAGTACCCGGGAAGTATTCTTATGGTATGTCATGAACCAGATTTCTATGAAGGGCTGGCTACAGAAGTAAGAGACTGCACAGAGTGGACAACAAGGCTGTACTGAAAACAAAGAAGTGCCTGCAGGATGCTGCAGGCACTTTTCTTAGTATACAGGTAAAAAGAAAAACCGCATTACTGCGGTTTCTGTATGGTGCACCAAACAGGACTTGAACCTGCACGGATCTCTCCATACGCCCCTCAAGCGTACGTGTCTGCCATTCCACCATTGGTGCGTTGACTCAATTATTATATGCACAAGTATATTTTGTGTCAACAAAGTTTTTAACAAATTTTTGAAAAGGTGCACTTCTTTTCTGCACGGATTATTGTAATTTCAAGGCTCAACCTATATAATAGGCACGTTTCGAAGAGTAGGTTAAAAAGGGTGAAAGAATGGACTATCAGAAGATTATAAATATTGCCGTTATCGCTCACGTTGACGCCGGCAAGTCAACACTGGTTGATGCTTTCCTCAAGCAGTCACATGTTTTCAAGGACAATGAGAAGGTTGTAGACTGTGTCATGGACTCCAATGATCTGGAGCGTGAAAGAGGAATTACAATTTATTCAAAGAACTGCTCTGTTACGTATAAAGATTACAAGATCAATATTGTGGATACTCCAGGTCACGCTGACTTCTCTTCCGAAGTTGAGCGTATTATCAAGACTGTAGATACAGTTATTCTTCTTGTAGACAGTGCTGAAGGTCCTATGCCTCAGACACGTTTTGTTCTTCAGAAGTCTCTGGAATGCGGACTGCGTCCGATTCTTGTTATTAACAAGATGGACAAGCAGGATGCACGTGCTACAGAAGTTATTGATGAAGTATATGATCTGTTCCTGGAACTGAATGCTGCAGATGATCAGCTGGATTTCCCGATCCTTTACGGTATTGCACGTGAAGGTATTGTCAGATATGAAGCTGAAGATACAAATGAAGATATTGTTCCGCTGTTTGAGACAATTATTCATCATACACAGTCTTATCCGAATCTGATGGATGAGCCTGTCCAGATGCAGGTAAGTGCTCTTGCTTATGATGAGTATATCGGCCGTCTCGGAATCGGACGTATCTACAAAGGTACACTGAAGGAAGCGACAACTTATGAAGTATGCAATGCCGATGGTACTTCTCATAAAGGCAAGACAAACCAGATCTTTGCGTACAAGGGACTGTCACGTATTCCCGTATCCGAGATTCAGTGCGGTGAAATCTGCATGATCTCCGGTATTCCGGATATTAACATCGGTGATACGATCTGTCCTGAAGGACAGCCTGATCCGATGCCTTCCATCAAGATTGAAGAGCCGACTCTGTCCATGAACTTCATGGTTAATGACTCTCCTTTTGCCGGTCAGGTCGGAAAGTTCGTGACTTCAAGAAATATCCGTGAACGTCTTGAAAAGGAACTGGAAGTCAATGTCGGTCTTAAAGTTGAAGATACTGATTCAACAGATACATTCAAGGTATCCGGCAGAGGTGAACTGCATCTGACGATTCTCCTTGAACAGATGAGAAGAGAGGGCTATGAGATTGCTGTTTCACGTCCGGAAGTTATTCTGAAGAATATTGACGGTGTTGTATATGAACCTGTGGAAGAAGTTGTTATTGATGTTCCTAACGAATATTCGGGTTCTGTGATTTCTGCACTGAATGTCCGCAAGGGTATGCTCAATGATATGGAAGATGTCGGAACATATACAAGAATCACATATATGGTTCCTACAAGAGGTCTGATCGGTTTCCGTTCTGACTTTATCAATATGACACATGGTGAAGGTACACTTGTACAGAGACTGGCTGATTATGAACCCTGGAAGGGTGAAATTCCTCAGCGTATCAACGGAGCTCTGATTTCTACTGAAAGCGGACATGCAATGACATACGCTTTGTGGAATATTCAGGAAAGAGGTTCCTTGTTCATTGGTGCACAGACTCCTGTTTATGAAGGCATGATTGTCGGTGTTTCAAACAAGAACATGGATATGATTGTCAATCCGATTAAAAACAAGAAGATGACAGCTGTTCGTTCTACAGGCAACGATGAAGCAATGAAGCTTGTACCTCCGCGTGTACTGACACTGGAGCAGGCAATTGAATTCATTAATGACGATGAACTTGTGGAAATCACTCCTACGGATATTCGTGTACGCAAGAAATATCTTACAAAGCTTGAACGTACAAGACATATGCGTGAGATGGGCAAGCTTGAAGCAGAAGAAGAATAAAGCAGAGAAGATGCAGAAATGCATCTTTTTCTTTAATGAAAAACAGCTGTATTCATGATACAGCTGTCGCAACATTATTATTTTATCAGTAACAGTCTTTTATAAACAGTCTGTTTCTTTTTGCTTTTAAAGCTATGATGTGATTACAGACAGGCAGATATCCGCAAAGAACTGCTGCTGATCCAAACTGTAGAACCATGTATGAAAAAGCCTGCCGCATATGCAAGTGGGGCAGCTGCAGGCATAAGAGACGAGTAAACCGCTGAAGATGTGACCGGCTGTGCAGAAGGAAAAGGTTCAGATTGAAACCGGATCCTGAAGAGGCTGAAAGAACATCCGAACCGGTGATTCTGAAGACCGGAAAGCGCGCATCCGGTTGATCGGGGAAGAGAAGAAGCAGGAAATGCGGATGAAAAGAGGGGAAGCCTTGGAGGTTTCCCCTTTCTTTATGGAAAAGATGATGAGAACAGATATAATAAGGCTAATACTTTTGTAAATGAGGAAATCATGATGCTTGAAAGAATGAAATATCTGAATGTGGCTCTTCCTGCTGAGATTGAAAAAGCAAAAGAGTTCGGTGATTTTGAACGTGCTGAAAGAATGGCGGATCTGATGATCTCTTTGGAAGATACACCGGAATGCATGAGGGAAAGACTGCTGCTGGAAAAGGAAATCATCCGCAGACTTCCCCTGCATTATCCTTATTCCGAAGAAGAAGGACTTGCACTGATCAGAAAAGAAATTCCTGACTTCACAATGGAGGAACTTCATCACTGGGAAGATACGGGTGCAGCTGATTATATATACATTAACGGGGAAGTCAGGCTTCTTGAACTTTTCTTCGCTTCCATGAAGAAGGTTTATCCTGAAATTGCGGAACGTGCCGGTGCTGACGGATCTGCAGGTCTTTCGTATCTGAAGGAAAATATCAAGGATATGAAAAAGAACGGCAGAGCAGGATGGCATATTCATATGAAACATACCTTCCGCATCAGTGATCAGGCTTTCGTTCCGGGCAAAGTGCTTGTTCATCTTCCTGTTCCCGCGGCATGCATGAACATGAAGAATATCCGCATCATTCGCACAGAACCGGAGGAATGTATCCTTTCCGAAGCTTCAAGTGAATGCCGTACTGCTGCATTCATTGCTGATCTGAAAGAGAACAGGACATTCTCTGTTGAATATGAATATGATTCAGAAGTTGAATATAAAGAACTGAAACCGGAAGAAGCGCTCCCTTGTACTATAGCGGAATGTCTTCAGGAGGAGGAACCGCAGATTGTTTTCACACCTCTGATCCGAAAGCTCTGTGCGGAATTGTGCGGGGATGAAAAGAATCCTGTCATTCTTGCAAGAAGATTCTATGATTACTGCACAAAGAACTGTACATACAGCTTCACTGCAGAATATATGACATTGGGCAATATTCCGGAAAGATTTGCGTCCAGAAGAAAAGGAGACTGCGGTGTGCAGGCTCTGCTGTTTATCACTTTGTGCAGATGTGCCGGGATTCCTGCACAATGGCAGAGCGGCCTGTATGTCAATCCGGAAACGACCGGTAATCATGACTGGGCGATGTTTTATGTGGAACCGTACGGCTGGTGCTTTGCGGACTGCTCATTCGGCGGTGCGGCGTACAGGGCAGGTGATCTTGAAAGACATGATTTCTATTTCGGAAATCTGGATCCGTTCCGTATGGCGGCGAACAACGCCTTTCAGAGGGAAATGTATCCTGCCAAGAAACATTACAGATATGATCCGTATGACAATCAGTCAGGTGAGTGCGAGTATGAAGATCATGGCCTGATTTATCAGGAATTTGAGTCAGAAAAGAAAATTATTGAAATACATAAGCTCTATTGAGACTTATAATAGTGAGTAATTATACAAGTTGTATCAAAGATAACAATAGAGGAGGTACTTTATGCGGTGCGCAATATTTTTCGCCGATGGCTTTGAAACATGTGAAGGTCTGATTGTTGTGGATCTTTTAAGGAGAGCAGGTGTTTCTGTTGATACTGTTTCAATGAATGACAATGATCTCGTAACAACATCACATAAGGTCAGTCTTCACACGGACTGCGTATACAGGGATGTTGATCCTGCATCATATGACGTTCTGATCATTCCCGGAGGAAAACAGGGAACGGCAAATCTTGAAGCATGTGATTCATTGAAGCAGGCTTTGAAAAATCATCTTGAAGCAGGGAAGCTGACAGCAGCGATCTGCGCAGCTCCTTCCATTCTCGGACATATGGGACTGCTGAAAGGAAGAAAGTATACATGCTTTCCTTCATTCGATGATCCTTCCTACGGCGGTGAGTATCAGATGGAACTGGCTGTTACGGACGGCAGTCTGGTAACCGGAAGAGGCATGGGTGCGACAATTGAGTTTGCCAGACAGATCCTGACGCAGCTGGTTGATGAAGAAACACTGAAAGCAGTACAGAACGGAATCCAGTATGAACATACATTCCGCGGATAATCATTTTAATAATCGGAGGACACTATGGTAGTTGTAGAAATCTGCATCGGAAGTTCCTGCTATGTAAAGGGAAGCAGTGAAGTTGTAAACGAACTTAATCAGCTGATCAAGGACAACGGCTGGACAGAAAAAGTTGATCTGAAAGGATCCTTCTGCATGAATGCATGTCAGGAGAAGATCGGTCTTGGCATCAAGGTCAACGGTAAGAGAATCAGCGGTATTACAATTCAGAATGCTGCCGAAGTTCTGAAAAAAGAACTTGAAGCAGCTCTGGCATGATTTCGCCTTATATAAAACTAGATGAAACGGTCTGTACCCACTGCATGAAGTGCGTGCGTGCATGTCCTACGGGGGCAATGTCCGAACTTGGCAGCATGCCTTCTATTGCGGATGAGGACTGCATGCTCTGCGGCAGATGCATTACAGCATGTTCGCAAGGCTCTTTGCGGGTTGTCAGCGAGCTTGAACGGATTGAACGGTGGCTTGATGAAAAGCAGACAGCAGTGCTTTCCGTAAGCCCTGCATTTGCGGCAATCTGGCCCGATTTCAAGGCATTGCAGCAGCTGCTGATCGCCAAAGGCTTTACAGCTGTTGAAGAAACAGCACACGGCGCAGCGCTTGTTTCTTCAGCTTATGCATCGATGATTGCTGAAGGCAGAATGAATAATATTATTACGACGGCATGCCCGGCAGTCTGTACATTGATCGAACGTGAATATCCTGATCTGGTAGATCAGCTCGCTCCCGCTGCTTCTGCGGAGATTGTTCACGCAAGAATTCTTCGTGAGAAGTATCCTGATGCGAAGATTGTTTTTCTTACGCCCTGTACAGCATCATACAGAGAGATCAGAGACCGCAGATTTGCCGGCCTTTTTGATGCATGTATCAGCACGGAGGAACTGGCATCCTGGCTGAAAGATGAATACAAAGGAGAAGAGAGTGCAGACTGGGGAAGCTTTGATGAGTCTTCTGCACGTCTGTATCCGACATGCGGAGGAATTATCAAAACACTGCATTCTTCCGACAATTATAAATATATTGCTGTTGATGGTGTCGGACGTATCCGTACAATGCTGAATTCCATCCGCCGGAAAGAACTGAACAAATGCTTTATTGAAGTATCGGCCTGCCGTGGTTCATGCATTGCCGGTCCTTTGAATTTCCGCTATGAACATAATGAATGGTTTGGCCAGCAGCGTATTCTGGAACAGGCGGACAGACGAAAGATTGATACAAAAAAAGTGTTCCCTGTCGATATCAGTGCAAAATGGCAGGGATCTGCGGAAAAGAAGAAGACGTTTACCGAACAGGAAATTGCTGAAGTCATGCGCCGTATGGGCAAGACCAGCAGTGAAAGAATCATTGACTGCGGAGCATGCGGATATGATACGTGCAGAGAAAAAGCAATTGCGGTTCTGATGAAAAGAGCGGATCCTGAGGTGTGTCTGCCAGAAGCTTTGATTCAGGCAAGATCAGAATCCAATATGATCATTGAAGCAACGCCTAACAGTATTCTGGTATTTGATGAAAACTTCAAGGTATCGCAGATTAATAATGCTGCAATGAAACTGCTGAATGTGACGCATGACGAGGCAATCGGAAGACATGTGACAGATATCTTTCTGAACGGTACTGTGCCGGAAGCTGTGATGTATGGTGAAGACCGTATACAGTATATGAGAGACAGATATCTGAGATCGGGAAAGCTTCTTGATGAAGTTATTATTCATGTCACAGACAGGAAGAAGACAATCGTCATCATGATGGACAGAACGGATGAAGATGCGCGTATGACGGAACTCAGAGAACTGAGAGAAAGAACGATGTCCGTTACACAGGATGTCATTGATGAGCAGATGCGTACAGTTCAGGAAATTGCATCTCTTCTCGGAGAAACTACAGCGAAGTCAAAGATTGCACTTCTCAAACTGCAGAGAGTCATGGGTGATCCTGATGGAAAAAAGTGAAAAAGTCCATGTAGAGACATACTGGCGTTCGGCCAACAAGCATCATGAGGAACTGTGCGGTGACCGGGTTCTTCTGAGAAGAACAGAAGAAAGTCTTGTGGCAGTGCTTGCGGACGGGCTCGGAAGTGGTGTGAAAGCAAATATTCTTTCCACTTTAACATCTACGATTATCGGGGAAATGCTGTATTCAGGCTTGTCTGTCGAAGATGCTGTTGAAACCATTCTGGCAACTCTGCCGGTTGACAAGGAACGTGATCTGGCATACAGCACATTTACAATTGTGCAGGTATTCTATGATGGCAGAACATATATTTCACAGTCCGGTAATCCGGATCTGGTGATGCTGAGAAAAGGAAAGATATTTCATCCGGCGGAGGAGACAAAGGTTCTCTTCGGAAGAAAAGTAAAGACTTCTTTTCTGGAAGTATATCCGGGGGACTGTATTGTTGTATGCTCAGACGGAATCGAGCATGCCGGACTGGGAATTTCCAACAGTTTCGGATGGGGTGTACGTAATCTGGAGAAATTTCTGGCAGAACAATATTCAGAAGACATGAATGCAAGGGTTATGTCCGGAATGATTCTGGATTATGCAAAAAAACTTTATATGAACCAGCCCGGAGACGATTCTACGCTGATCTGTCTCAGAATACTGGAACCGGTGGAGAACCGTATACTGATCGGACCCCCTTCGGATCCGGCTATGGATGACGAAGTAGTTTCTGCTCTTGTTTCCTGCAAGGGAAAAAAGATCTGCTGCGGAGGTTCAACATCTTCCATGGTTGCCAGAGTGACGAAGAAGGAACTTCGTCCGGAAAGTCTTGCGGATATGATTCCGGGTGTTCCTCCGAAGGGCTATATTGACGGCATTGATCTTGTAACTGAAGGAGTTCTGACTTTACAGCAGACAGATATGATGCTTCGAAGGTCACTTGAGGATTATCATTTTCTTGAATATCTGATGGATACACAGGATCGCGACGGTGCTTCCATGCTGTCGAAAACATTACTGAATCTCAGTGAAATCACTTTTATGATCGGATTAAGCAACAATCCGTCTCATGATGCAATTGCATATTCTCCCATCTCTTTTACGGCAAAACTGGCTGTGATTGACGAAATCATGGACTGCCTGAAAAAGCTGGGGAAAATTGTCAGAGTAGAGCAATATTAATAATATGTTTACAAGAGTAGATCCCAGGACTCTGAAGTGGGTCCATAAACCTGAACTGTATATTGTAAAGGAAGACAGAATTGTTCTGGAAACAGAACCGTACACAGATATTATTCCCTCACGGAAAGGTGCAGAAGCGATTCAGATGGCACTGGTTCCGAAAGGAAACTTCTGTTTTACCATGAGAGTGGATTACAAATATCATGCGATGTTTGATCAGTGCGGACTGATTCTGTACAAGGGTGATGAAAGAAAGATGATTCTTTCTACACAATACAGAAACAATGAAGTACAGCGTCTGCAGTCAACCGTTTTCTACAATGGTTCAGGTGACCGGTCTGTCCGTGATATCGGAACAGCGATTGATCATATGTATTACAGAATCTGGTACAGGCGGGGAGCGTGTACTTTGCAGTATTCATTTAACGGAAAGGTGTATACTGATTTGAGAAAGTTCATGATCCAGCCGCTGGATGATCTGATTTATTTAGGCATTTTTGCCTGCAGTCCGGGGGATTCCTATTTTGACTGCACGTTCTCGAATATGACTTTGGAAGAACATAAGGAGGAAACAAAGAAATGAAAAGCACTGAAGAAAGACTGATGCGCTACTGCCGTATTGACACACAATCTGATGAAAACAACCTGGAGGTTACACCTTCAACAGAAAAGCAGTTTGATCTTGCAAGGATGCTTGAAAAGGAAATGAAGGAGATGGGACTTAGTGATGTTTATCTTGATGAGCACTGCTATGTTTACGGTCTTCTGAAGTCCAATGTTTCTTATCCTGTAAAGAAAATCGGATTTGTTGCACATATGGATACTGCACCGCAGTTCAGCGGTACAAATGTAAATCCGCAGCTGATCCGTAATTATGACGGAAAAGAGATTCGCCTGAATGACACAATGGTTATTACAACAGAAGAATATCCGGATCTTCTTGATCAGACAGGAAAGACAATTATGACTGCAGACGGAAGTACACTTCTTGGTGCAGATGATAAAGCAGGTATTGTGGCAATTATGGAAGCAGTGCAGTATCTGATTGATCATCCTGAAATTCCGCATGGTGATATTGCGGTAGGCTTTACACCGGATGAGGAAATCGGCAATGGACCGAAGTATTTCGACCTCGAGCGCTTCGGCTGTGAATTCGGCTACACAATGGACGGGGGTGCTGTCAATGAAATGGCTTATGAAACATTCAATGCTGCATCTGCGAAGGTAAAGGTTGCAGGTTTCTCAATCCATCCCGGTTCTGCAAAAGGAAAAATGATCAATGCTGCAAGTATTGCTGCAAATTTCCATGAGATGACACCGAAGCATATGAGACCGGAATTCACGGAAGGAAGAGAAGGATTCATTCATCTGACAGGTATGTCAGGTGACTGTGATCATGCTGAACTGGTATATATTCTCCGTGACCATGATCTTGCTAAAATGGAACATCAGAAAGTCATTCTGAAAGACATTGCTGCATATCTGAACAGTGTATACGGAGAAGGTACCGTAACTGTTGAGATCAAGGATGTATATCATAATATGGCAGAAGTATTTACGGATCATCCTGAAGCTCTGCAGATTGCGGATGAAGCTTTGCGTTCTTTCGGACTTGTTCCGGATAAGGCACCGGTACGCGGAGGTACTGACGGAGCAACATTCTCATTGCGCGGCATGCCCTGTCCGAATCTCGGATGCGGCGGCAGAAACTTCCACGGTCCGTTTGAATACTGTGTAATGGAAGAACTGGATCAGTCAGTTGAAGTGATTCTCAAGATTGTCGAACTTGTATCAAAGGAGAACTAATATGATTACCACATGTACAGTAAATCCTTCACTGGATTACTATCTTGAATTCAGACGTCCTCTTCACGCCGGTACAAACCGCAGTATGATCGAATATTATGAAGCGGGAGGTAAAGGCATCAATATCTCCATCGTATTAAGCAATCTCGGCATTCCTACAAAAGCTTTCGGCTTTGTAGGAGGCTTCACAAAAGATTTCTTCATCAAGCTTCTTTCGAAGTATGAAGAGATCAGACCGAACTTTACATATATTGAGAATCATACACGTATCAATGTGAAATGCCGTTACGGTGCTGATTCAGACCTGAATGCCATGGGTCCGCAGATCAGCCCTAAGGAGATTCGCAATCTGCGTGATAAAGTATCCCGTTTGTCTGTTGGAGATTACTTCGCGTTCAGCGGGGCTGCGCAGGAAGATATGGAAGATGACATGGTGGACATGCTGAAGGAACTGAACAGCCAGGGTGTTGAGGTTGTTCTTGATACAAACCCGAAGATTATCCGCCGTCTTCTGGAAGAACATCCTTTCATGGTCAAGACAACTCCGGATGAACTGGAACAGATTCTCGGTTATGATCTGACGACCCCCGAAGAACTGATAGCCGGAGCTAAGAAAGTGCATGAGCTTGGTGCAGAAAGAGTTCTTCTTCTTTGTGATAAAAAGACAGCTTTCCTGTTCTGCGATGAAGGATCCTTTCAGGTGGAAATTGTGGATGAAACTGCTGTAAATACGGTAGGTACGGGTGATGCTATGGTGGCAGGTTTTCTGATGAACTATATGCGTTCACGGAATAATATTGACAGTTTCAAGTATGGTGCATGCTGCGGCAAAGCAACAGCATATTCCACAGGCTTCGGGACGAAGAATGAAATTGACAGTTATTATCAGCAGACTGAGGTACAGAAACTTGATTAAGTTCTGCCGCCTGCTGAAGTTCATGTTCTTAAGCTCTGTACTGGTTCTTGCCGGATGTTCGGGTTCTGTTACTGACAGTCTCGGACCCGTAAAAATCTCGAGCAGTGTTGAGCTTGTTTCGGTTCCTGCGGATATGAGCGGCTATGAAATGGTCGAAGAAGAATATGCGGATTACCGTCTTGTCTCAATGGAGGAATCTCTTCGTCTGTTCAGAGAAAAGGGAACGGGAATTGTATATTTCGGGAAAGATTCGTGTCAGTACTGCCAGAGGGCGCTGGCTGAGCTGAACAAAGTTGCATTAAAGACAGAAGTGACAATCTGGTATGTGGATGTCAGTCAGTATTTTTCAACAGAAACTTATGAGGAACTGATGTCTTATATCAGTGAGATCTGTCCTGAGGATGATGATGGAAACCGTACTTTCTATGCACCGACGGTACTGGCGGTGAAAGATGGCGAAATTACGGATGCCCATGTCAGTCTTGTATCAGGTTTCAAGCTGGAAGATGAATCTTCATTGCTGAGTGATTCACAGAAGAAAAAACTTCAGACATACTACAAAGATATTATTCTGTCTGCTGCAGATGATGAATAAGGATCCGGTGAAAAGACCGGATCCTTTTCTGTGCAAGCGCTTGCTTCAGAAAATAAAAATTATTTTTGCAATGTAACGGCTTGCAGATTTGCAATCAAACCAAAGAAGAACTAGTATATCAGCGCTTTGAGTGAAAGCAGGGAGGTATATATGAGATACGAATTATTCGGTACAACCGGTCGTGGACAGGTAGAGTTCCTTGGTACATTCATCGATCACGATCAGCTTCTGAAAGCTGTGGATGAATATACAGCACTTGGGTACAAGCGCGTCAGATATGCAGAATGGCATTATTGATTTCTGCACAGAACAAACAGCCTCAAGGCTGTTTTTCAATATGTTATAGTATTTTCGTTAACAGCATGGAGCGATGAAAATCTATGACATACAGATGGATTTATAAAACACCGGATGGTTTTGAAGATCTTCTTCTGATCAGTGACGGTGAATTTCTTACAGCACTTTTGTTTCTGCATACTGCTGCGGCAGAGAAACATCGTGAGGGGCAGGAAGAGAATCTTCCGGTTTTCCGGCAGACAGCCAGGTGGCTGGATGAATACTTCAGCGGCAGGCAGCCTTCCTTCATGCCTTCATACAAGATTCTGAATCTGACTCCTTTCAGACAGGAAGTGATAGATATTATGCTTTCTGTTCCGTTTGGTGAAACAATCACGTATGGCGGGATTGCCGCAAAGATTGCGAAAGCTCATGGTATGAAAAGAATGTCAGCGCAGGCTGTCGGCGGTGCAGTAGGCTGGAATCCTTTATGCATTCTTATTCCGTGTCATCGTGTGATCGGTGCAGACGGGTCACTGACCGGATATGGAGGGGGAGTTGCGAATAAAGTTTCTTTATTGAAACTGGAAGGTCATGATCTGAATGACATGATCATTCCGAAGGGACCGGATAAATGGACTGTCAGGAATGAAGGATGATCATGACTGTTTTTCTTCGCATCTGTTTTGTATAATGTCTCCGTAAACATGAGAGGGTACATATGTTTTTTCACAGACACAGAAATGATGTGATTGCCGGGGATGTTGTTGATCTCAGCTTCCGATGCAGGTATCCTGCAAATGAGCAGACAGGAGAAACAGAAAGCATCTGTTTCTGGATTAATACACACGGAAGAGAAGACAAAATCGGTGAATGCGATATCCGTCTGGGAATGAATGAAGAACTGCATTATGCCGGCAATATCGGTTACCGGATTTATGAAGCGCATCGCGGACATGGATATGCTTATGAGGCTGCGAAGATGCTGATGAAAGCGGGAAAAGAAATTTACGGCATGAAAGAAATTCTGATTACTTGTTCACCCGACAATATTGCTTCGAAAAAGACTTTGGAAAGACTGAACGGTGAACTGGTTGAAACGGTTGAAGTTCCTTCATGGCACTGGCTGTATAAGCGCGGTGAAACGGTCAAGCATGTTTACAGATTTGTTCTTTGACGAACCTGTTATAATGTTCGGGAATGTTAAGATATAAAACCGGGTGGTCCGGCGGGAGAAAAGATATGAGTGAAAAGATCGGTCTTGTACTGGAAGGCGGCGGTGTCCGCGGAGGATTTACAGCAGGTGCTCTTGCATGGCTGAATGATCATAATATTGAATTTGATTACGGCGCAGGTATTTCTTCAGGTGCTGTATACCTTACATGCTACATGATGAAAAACAAGACAGCTGCCTACAATATTGCAACAAACTATGCATGCCGCAAAGATGTTGTCGGTGTTCCTGCTCTTTTGAAGGAAGGGTACTATGTTGCATACAACAAGCTGTTTGATGACTGTCTGAAGAAGACAGAGCATTTTGTGATTGATCCGCTGATCGAAGAAAATCCGGATATGGAAATCGGCCTTTATGATCTTGATCAGGGTGAGACAGTTTTCTTCCGGCCGAAAGAGTTTGATCATGATATGAAGATTCTGCAGGGTGCGTGTGCACTTCCGGTTGCGTCCGGTGTTGTGGAACTGAACGGTCATCATTATCTGGACGGCGGTATTACAAAGATGATTCCGATTGAAAGAGCAATAGAACAGGGATGTACAAAATTCCTTGTTATCACTACGAAACCTGCATCCTATGTACGCAAGCCGGGAAGTCCGGCAGTAAAGGTTCTGATGAAGATGATGTATCCGAAGTATCCGAAGATGGTCGAGGACTACAGCATTCGTCATCTGAATTATTACAAGCAGATTGCAATCATCAAGGAACAGGTGGAAAAGGGAAATGCAGTTCATGTTCTTCCTTCCAGGGATTTCCCGGTATCCAGATTCCATGGTGATCCTGAAGTAACAAAAGTTCTTTACAAGCTTGGCTATGATGATATGGAAGCGAGAAAAGATGAAATTTTCGCTCTCCTCGGAATTACGGAATAAAACAAAGAATCCGCCTGCGGGCGGATTTATTTGTTTATGAATGTATTCAGAAAAATTTCTGCTTGTTCTGATAAAGAATGATACCGGCGGTAAAGAAGATATGAACTGTATGTGATTGCAGGCTCGAAAGGAAGGAATATGAGGTGGTTTCCTGCAAGTGTACTTTGGTAATCCGTGCAAAGCAATGCATATCCGGAATTCTCTGCAATGCATGAAGCATGAGAAATCTGATCATACTTTCCTATGATCTTCATTTCGCGCCTGCTGATTGTCAGTTTTTTCGGAAAACGGGAATCTGTATATTGTGACGGAACGAGAAGAGGATAATTGCGCACTGACGCATGAGGAAGAAAGGATTTTTCCTGGTTCAGCAATTTTTTGTTTAACAGCAGTCCAGCTTTTTCATTACGGCAGAGCTCGACTGCATGATATTTCTGAGTATCCGCAGGTTCACGGATTACGATAAAATCAAGCTGGTTTTCATCAAGCATTGATGTCAGTACAGAAACAGGGCCGGATATCAATGATACTTTTATTTTCGGGTATTCGCTGACAAGATCGGCGAACTTTCTGGAAACAACCGGGAATCCTGCACATTCAGTACAGCCAATGCGGATCTCTCCGCTGATGCATTTTTTCTCGTTTTTAAATTCTTCTTCTGTGCTGTCAATCAGATGAATAATTTCTTCTGCCCTGATACGGAAACGGAGCCCGTCATCAGTCAGTCTGGTATCCCGGTTGGAACGAACGAAAAGAATGGTGTCAAGTTCTTTTTCAAGATCACGCATCTGCCTGGAGAGAGAAGATTGTGATATGTGAAGTGTTTTTGCGGCTGAAGTCATATTACGTTCGTCTGCGATGACAAGAAAGTTTCTCAGTACTTCGATATTCATGCCTGTATTATCACATGGCAATGCATAATACGCAACGCAGGAAATCCGAAATCAATATTTTGCATATTATAGAGCAGGAGATATAAAGAGGATGTAAAGGAGTGCTATATGGAAAAAACAGCTTTTAACAAAGATTTTATTCTGATTTGTATCACTGGTTTTCTTCTTGGCTTCGGTACATCAATGGCGGAAACGCTGGTATCAAGTTATGCTAAGACTCTGGGTGGTCTTCCTTCACAGATTGGACTTATCAGCAGTATCTGTTCGGTTTCTGCTTTGCTCGTGCTTCCGCTGTCTGCTCCGCTTCTCGATGCTTACCGGAAAAATATAACATTTTCAGCGGCGTGCATTCTGCAGGCAGCAGCTTATGCCGGCTTTGCCTTTTCGGGAAGCATCGAAGCTTTGCTGCTTCTGCGCCTGGTTAACGGGGTCGGAAAGGGACTTAGCAACACGTTATGTATTGCGATCGCAAGTGATGCTTTACCGGAAGAAAACAAAACCGAAGGTGTGGTCTGGTGCTCACTGGCAATGGCTGTGTCAGTTGCGTTCGCTCCTTCTGCAGGATTATATGTATCTGCACATTTCGGGTATGCAGTTAATTTCTTCTGCGGAGCAGTCTTCGTTCTTGCGGCAGTCTGCTGCAGCTTTCTGCTGAACCTTCCGGCAGGAAGCGGGAAGATCCGGATTTCTCTGCAGGGGATGATCGCTGCAGAGTCACTGAAACCAGCTTTCCTGATGGTATGTATGGCTTCGGCATACAGCACGATCAATTCATTTCTGGTTGTTTATGCCGGAGAACTTGGTATTGAAGGGATCGGTCTCTATTTTACCGTATATTCTTTTGCGCTTCTTATTTCCCGGCCTTTTGCAACACGGATGACAAAAAAGTACAGAGAAATTCTGGTTCTTCTGCCGGCAATGATCTGTTTTGCCTTGTCTATGGGAATGGTTGCTGTATCACGTACATTGATTATGTTTACAGGTGCAGCGTTAATTTCGGCCTTCGGCTACGGCATATGTCAGCCGCTTGTGCAGTCAATGTGTATCCGCTGTGCAGGTGAGGGAAGAAGTGGTGTCGGAAGCAGCACATCTTTTATCGGAACAAATACCGGTTATCTGATTGGCCCCTGTGCAGGCGGACTGCTTGCTGAAAAATTTGGCTACAGTGCGATGTATATGATCATGATTCTGCCTGTGGCCGCAGGTGCTGTGATGATTTACATCATGTTATTGAAGGAGAAAAATGTATCATGTCAAAATTAATTGTAAAAGGTGATGATCTTGGCTGGACGGATGGGGTGAATGCCGGAATCGAAAAGGCTGCGAGAGATGGAATTCTTACAGCTGCAGGATGCATGCCGAATATGCCTGCTGCGGAAAACGGAATCCACATGCTTCTGAAATATGCGAAAGTATCGATCGGACAGCATACGAATATCATTAACGGAAAGCCGTGCAGTGATCCTTCATTGATTCCTCATCTTGTAGAGGAAGACGGAACATTTCACTCCAGCCGTTATTACAGAAGTCTTCAGAGAGCCGGCACAGCAGATGTTATTCCGTATTATGAGGAGTGCATGATTGAAATCAGAGCACAGATCCGCAGGTTCAGGGAACTTGCAGGCAGAAATCCAGCTTATCTTGAAGGACATTCAATTGTTTCTGATACATTTGAAAAAGCGCTGGAAGATGCTGCACATGAAGAGAAAATCATTTACAGAAAGATGAAATACAGGAACTGTGAAGATCCGGTTTACCACGTATATGTACCTGAAGGAATCGGAACACTTGCCGCGAGTGTATTTACAGACAAAGACCCGTACCACCAGTTTTTCCATGATACGGCTTCGGAAATCATACGTGATGATTTCCATGTACTGCAGCATGATATCTCTATTGTTACATTTCATCCCGGTTTTGTAGATGCAGATCTTATGAAGCAGAGTTCTTTTAACGGTATTCGCATTTGTGATTGTGCAGCACTGTGTGATGAACGTGTACAGAAATGGATCAAAGAGAATCATGTGGAATTGATTAACTACTATGATCTGGAGGTAAAAGACTGATGATTCAAGGAGAATTCTTCTGGGGAGCAGCACTTGCGGCAAATCAATGTGAAGGTGGTTTCGGCGAAGGTGGAAAGGGCTTGTCCAATACGGATGTGGTAACACGAGGATCAAAGTCCGTCCCGCGTATGATCACATGGTACAACCGGGATGGAGAACTGCAGAAAACGACATTGTTCAACAGCGGCCGGATTGACCGTGATGCGCATTTCTGCTGTGTGGATGGCCTGAATTATCCTTCTCATCTCGGAACGGATTTTTATCATCATTACAAAGAAGATATTGCTTTAATGAAGGAAATGGGTCTGCAGATGCTGAGATTGTCCGTTTCCTGGAGTCGTATTTATCCGAACGGGGATGATCCGGTACCGAACGAGGAAGGACTGGCATATTATGAGGATCTTCTGAATGAGCTGGCAGCGAACGGTATTGAACCGATGGTGACCATCAATCATTACGAAATTCCTTTGCATCTGGCAGAAACCAAGGGTGGCTGGGAATCCCGTGAAGTGATTGATGATTTTCTCAGATACTGCGAAACAATCTTCAGAAGATACAAGCATCTGGTGAAATACTGGCTTACTTTCAATGAAATCAATCATGTAAGGATGATTCCGTTCATGGCTGCCGGTCTTGTTTCATCAGATCCTGCTGTGATTGCAAGAGCATCACATTACGAACTTGTCGCTGCTGCAAAGGCTGTTTCTCTTGGAAAGAGCATCAATCCTGATTTCCTGTTCGGATGCATGATCGGTTATACGGCATCTTATGCATATTCATGCAATCCGGAGGATGTTATGAAGAACAGAAAATTTATGGAAAACTGCTGGATGTACGGGGATGTGCAGGCACGCGGTTATTATCCGCGAAGTTATTTGCTGAAGTGCAGAAAGAGCGGGCTGGAGTTTGATCTGAGACAGGAAGATATTGAAGCTTTGAGAGGTGGAACTGTTGATTATGTCGGTTTCAGTTATTACACAAGCGGCACACAGAGTATGGATCTTTCTTTAAAGGACAGCGGCAGAGGAAATATGATTGACAAGGGGCCGGCAAATCCTTATCTGCATGAATCAGAGTGGGGCTGGACTATTGATCCTCTTGGGTTAAGACTGGCATGTGATGAACTGTATGACCGTTACCAGAAGCCTTTATTTGTTGTGGAAAACGGGCTTGGAGCGAATGATGTTCTCATAAATGATGAAATACATGACGATTACCGTATTGCTTATCTGAAAGCACATATTCAGGCAATAGAAGATGCTGTGAATGAGGATGGTGCAGAGGTGCTTGGATATACTCCATGGTCTTTTACGGATCTTGTATCCGCAAGTACAGGTGAGAGAAAAAAGAGATACGGTTTTGTCTATGTGGATCTTGATGATGATGGAAACGGAACAGGCAGAAGAATCAGAAAAGATTCTTTCAGCTGGTACGCTGAAGTTATAGCTAAGAACGGATTATAAAAAGGAATGAGGCAATGATTGAAATCATTGTTTCATTCCTTTTCTGATTAATTTGAAGAACCTGAGGAAGTTTCTTCTTCCTGTACTGCAGATCCTTCTTCTGTTTCTGATTCTTCTTTCTCTTCTGTAACAGCAGTACCGGCTTTATGAGAAGCAGCACCGGTTGCGGCGATAACAGATTCGGAAGGAATATACTCTTCGTGATCCCAGGACTTCAGATAAAGACAATAGTATTCATCATAGGTCAGACCGGAATCCTTTACTTTCTGAGCCAGTTCTTTGCCGAGATATCTGTAATGATTCTCTTCTTCATCCATTCCGGTAATGCTGGTTTTTCCTGAAGGGTAGCGCTGTATGAAGCCGTATTCTGCAGCGTTTTCCTGCAGCCACTGATATACCTGCGTTTCTTCAAAATCACCGGATTCGTAAGTAGGAACTACATTAATGGCATATCCGGTCTGATGCTCTGAATAACCTGCGCGGATGCATACCTCATCAGCTTGTTCTTCACTCATGCGGACCAGCTGCAGAGAGTAGGCATAATCCTGATCGCTCCAGGAATTGTAGGAAACGGAAACAAAGAACGGAACGCCGTCATTGACTGCTGCGGTGATCAGATCACTGCAGGCATCTGCAGCTTCGGAACGAAGGCTCATACCGTTTACGGCAATCTGGGAAGACAGATTTTCCAGATCATCCGGAGCGTAATTTTCATCCAGCATGTAGTTGAAGTTTACAAGAGCATCGACGGAAGAAGGATTTTCAGTTTCGGAAGTAAACTTGTATTTTTTACGGTAGCTGCCGGAGAGAATAAACTGTTCCGATGAATTCTCTGAGCGATGTTCCAGACAGTCATCGATATATCCTGTTTCATCCCACTGCCAGTCCAGAACTAGGAGAGGAAGCATTTCCGTACGGTCCAGCTGTGAGAAAAGGTTCAGCAGCTGATCTTCCTCATATCCTGCATCCGCCAGACGGCTGTACAGAAGGAAGTCTTCTTCGTCAAGAGGATTATCAGCACTGACAACAGTATACAGTTCAATGTAATCTGTATTCAGAGTTCCTTTTCTGATTGCGGACGCAAGATAGTCTGAATAGTATCCTTCGCTGATCAGTGTTTTCGAAAGCTTCTGTTCCCGGATGGATGTGATTGTTTCCTTGTCATATCCCAGATTCTTCAATTTGCTGTTTGTAATATAACGGGGAATGGCGAAAACAGCATAGACAGCCAGTATGATTGCAGCGAATAAAGCAACTGCTGCGGGGTTCAGATGACGCTTCGGCTTTTTCTTCTTTGCAGGAACTGTTTTCTTTGTATTTCCGGTATTGTTTTTTACAGCTGTTTTTCTGACGGAAGAAGTTTTCTTTTCCGAAGATGCTTTTTTCTTTTTCTTAGCAGTGGTCATACGTTCACCTCAAAGCGATTCCACGGATCCGTGTGCGGCGGAAGCGAGCATACGGAAACAGGAGTTTTTAATGTAGGATGGGGGAATTCCAGACGGTATGCATGGAGAGCGATCTGGCCTTTTCCCGGATGGGGGTTGTAGCGCTGATCATGTACAAGAGGAAGCCCTCTTGAAGCAAACTGTACACGAATCTGGTGAGACCTTCCTGTTTTCAGAAAGATATGAACCAGAGCCATGCCGTCTTTTTCTTCAAGGACTTCATAGTTCAGAATACATTTCTTTCCATGAGCGGAATCTGTAACACGTACAGTATTTGTTTTTGTATCTTTGATCAGATAATCTGTCAGTTCACCTTTCTTCTTTTCCGGAATACCGTTAAGAACTGCAAGATACTCTTTTTTCAAAGCATGAGTACGGACGCTTTCGGAAAGACGGGAGGCTGCTTTGGAAGTTTTGGCAAATACCATCGCTCCTCCGACCGGTCTGTCCAGTCTGTGTACAAGTCCCAGATATACATTTCCGGGCTTATTGTATTTTTCTTTCAGATATTCTTTTCCGAGAGTGAGAAGGTCCTTGTCTTTGCTTGCGTCTTCCTGAACAGGTACATTTTCCGGCTTTTCAATGCAGAGTACGTGATTGTCCTCGTAAAGTACCTTGATCATAGACGCTGCCATCTTCCGTAGATTCCGCAGGGAAGCAGGAGATCTCTCTTCTGCAGAGGAATTGCAATTTCTCCGGTTGTGACCGTACCTTCAGGATGCTCGGGAAGGATCATGGTTTTCATCAGATCTTCCAGTACGATGGAAGAAAAACCGGTAGTATAGCTGTTGATCAGGAAGAACAGTGCATGATCATCCAGAATCTCAAGACAAGCCTGAATCAGTCCGGTGATTTCTTTTTCGAATTTCCACATTTCACCGTTGGGACCTCTGCCGTAGGAAGGCGGATCCATAAGGATTCCATGGTATGTATGTCCTCTTCTCTTTTCACGTTCAACAAACTTCAGGCAGTCGTCAACGATGAAACGGATTTTACTTTCGGAGAGACCGGATAAATCACGATTCTCTTTTGCCCACTGTACCATGCCTTTGGATGCATCCACATGTACAACTTCGGCAGCGCCTGCTTCCGCACAAGCCATTGTTGCACAGCCTGTATAAGCAAAAAGATTCAGTACACGTATTTCTTCATCTTTGTGTGAACGGATCAGGTCTGCCATCCAGTCCCAGTTGACTGCCTGTTCGGGGAAGATACCGGTATGCTTGAAACCGGTAGGGGATACTTTGAATTTCAGATTCTTATAGTCAATTGTCCATGATTCGGGCAGTTTTCTGCGGTATTCCCAGGATCCCCCGCCTTTGTTTGAACGATGGTATACTGCATCACATGTACGCCATTCTTTAATATTGCCGGAAGCGGGCCAGATTGCCTGGGGATCAGGTCTCCTCAGTACGATTCCTTTCCATACTTCCAGTTTTTCTCCGTCTCCTGCATCCAGGCAGACGTAATCATTCCATTGATCGGCTTTTAATAACATATTCTTTTACCTCATCATGATTATAGCATGGCGTGCAATAAGAGCCGTATACGGAATCTTTGAAACCATTCATTCATTCATCTTCCTTATGTTTGCGAAAGCGGACAGTGAAACGAGGAGGTTGATGTTATAATATGTCTCGCACGAAATCAAGATTATGACGTTGTACCGGGAGGTTTCTATGATAGATGTATCACTTTTGAATGAAAATCAGAAGGAGGCAGTTCTTTCTGAAGAAAAATACCTGCGTGTCATTGCAGGCGCAGGATCAGGCAAGACAAGAGTTCTGACAATGCGTATTGCTCATTTGATTCAGGATCTCGGGACTGCGCCTTTCCGTATTCTCGCAATTACATTTACAAATAAAGCTGCGAATGAAATGAAGGAACGTGTGAAGAAGATGCTTGAGGATGAAACTTCGGCACCGTGGATTTCCACAATCCATTCATTATGTGTTCGTATTCTTCGTGAAGATATTCAGGTGATGGGATATCCGCGCAATTTTACGATCATGGATGCGGAAGATCAGAAAACAGTTCTGAAAGAAGCGTACAAGCAGTTTGATATTGATGCGACATCTTTTCCTTATTCCGCAATGCTGGATTATATCGGCAACAACAAGGCTGTGAATCTTTCTGTGGAACATGCATACGAGCTGGCGGGAACACTGGCGGATGAACGTGCCAAGGCTAAGGTATATGAGTTTTATCTGAAAAGGCAGAAAGAACTTTATGCGCTTGATTTTGATGATCTGATTCTGTGGACTGTACGGATGTTTCAGTCTTTTGATGAAGTGCTTGAGAAGTGGCAGAGACGCTTTGAGTATGTGCTTGTAGATGAGTTTCAGGATATTGACAAGACACAGTACAAACTGATCAGACTGCTGACAGGTGAAAGAAACAGTCTTTGTGTTGTCGGTGATCCTGACCAGACGATCTATACCTGGAGAGGCGCAGATGTAAATATCATCATGAACTATGAAAGAGATTATCCGGATGCACATACGGTTGTACTGAATGAAAATTACCGTTCTACGGAATATATTCTCCGCGGGGCAAACTCAGTCATCCAGAACAACAAGCACAGAGTAAAAAAAGATCTTTTTACAAACCGCAAGTCCGATAAGAAGATTACACATTATGCAAGTGCAGGGGAAGATTATCAGGCTGCGTGGGTTGCACAGAAGATCAGAGAACTTCACACCAAAGGCAAAGCATATCATGATATCGCTGTACTGTACCGCTCTAATTATCTTTCACGTTCTCTTGAAAAAGGGCTGATTGACGAACGAATTCCGTATATCATCTACGGCGGTATCCGTTTCTATGAAAGACAGGAAGTCAAGGATGCACTGTGTTATCTGCGCATGGCTGCGAACGGGGATGATCTTGCTCTGCAGAGAATCATCAACCGTCCTAAAAGAGGTGTAGGAAACAAATCTCTTGATAAAATTGCAGATAAAGCAAGAGAAAAAGGCTGTTCCATGTATGAGATTCTGCGTGATGACAACCCTCTTTCCGGTAAGACAAAAGAAGCAACGAATACGTTTGTATCCATGGTTGAGAAGTGGAGAGGTCTCGTGAAAGCAAATGAGCTTGAAACATTCAAACTGTTTGAAATGATTATTGATGACAGCGGATATCGTGCCATGCTGGAAGAGAATAAGGAAACAGAACGTATTGAAAACCTGAAGGAACTGATTGATGATGTGAAGCAGTTCTCGGAAAACTATCCGGAGAGTACACTTGATGAATATCTGCAGATGATCTCTTTGTATGGTGACAGAGAAGAGAATACGGACGGAGATTATGTACAGCTGATGACCGTGCATGCTGCGAAGGGACTGGAATTCGATACGGTATTTGTCACAGATCTGAATGACGGTATTTTCCCGAATGAGCGTGCGATGAATGAAGGAAACCGCGGTGTGGAGGAAGAAAGACGTCTCGCTTATGTTGCTTTTACCCGTGCGATGAACAAGCTTTATCTGACAGAAGCGGCAGGCTTCTCATATATTCTGCAGAAGGTGCGTACCAGAAGCAGATTTATTAATGAAATTGATGAGGACTGCATTGAACATATCGGACTTGCAAGACCGCAGACAAGGGACAACGTCAGAAAGACATCGATGTCGTTTGCGGATTTCGAAAGGTCTCAGAATGTACCTGAAAGAGATCGTGATACTTCAAGAGGATCTTCATATGAACCGATTGAAGAACATAATACACAGGCAAAGAATACATTGCTGAAAAAAGGTGAGGTTGTCATTCATTCCAAGTTCGGCGAAGGAATTGTAATCCGCTGCACAGGAGGTATTGCAGAGATTGCATTCCCTTATCCGTACGGGGTAAAGAAGATTGCGGCCGGACATCCGACTTTGAAAAAGAAAAGTGAACTGAAGAGCTGAGGAACCAAAAATGGCTGATAATGAAACTTTATTGAATGAAATGAGGGAACTGGTCGGCAGACTGAACGAAGCTGCTGATGCATATTACAACGGACGCGGTGAACTGATGACTGACTTCGAGTGGGATGCCATGTTTGACCGTGTCAAGGTACTGGAAAATCTGACAGGTACGATTCTTGAAGATTCTCCGACGCATAACGTATCTGCTGATCAGATTGCCGGCGCTAAAGAGGAACATGAGTTTGCGGCATTGTCGCTTGCTAAAACAAAACAGACTGCTGAACTGGTGAAGTGGGGCGAAGGAAGAAAAATCTGGCTTTCCTGGAAACTGGATGGTCTGACACTTGTGGTTACTTATGACCGCGGCAGACTGACAAAGGTTGTGACAAGAGGAGACGGTCATATTGGAACAAATATTACGCATCTGGCTGATTGTATTACAGGTATTCCGCTGAAGATCAAGGAAAAAGGGCATCTTGTCATCAGAGGGGAAGCGGTCATTTCCTATGCGGATTTTGAAGAATTTGTCATGGAATCCGGTGAAGATTACGCAAATCCGAGAAATCTTGCATCCGGTTCCCTTTCTTTAAAAGATCCTGAAGAAGTAAAGAGAAGAAAAATTCACTGGATTCCTTTTACGCTTGTATATACAGGAAAGGAGATTGTTTCCTGGGGTGAACGCATGTCGTATCTGGATGAACTTGGCTTTACAACAGTTGACCGTGAATCCATTGAGCTTCCTGATCAGAAGAATGTAGATGCATCTGTAGAACGCTGGACGAAGAAAGTTACCGGCGGAGAAAACCCGTATCCTGTGGATGGTCTTGTAATCTGCTATGACGATACTGAGTATGCATCCGGCGGATCAGTGACAGGACATCATGCAACAAGAGCGGGTTATGCCTTTAAATGGCAGGATGAATCAGCGGAAACAGAACTTGATCATATTGAATGGTCATGTGCTGCATCTACGATTACACCGGTTGCGGTATTCAGACCTGTAGATCTTGAGGGTACTACGGTAAAGCGTGCATCTTTGTGCAATATCAGTGAATGTGAACGTCTTGGAATCGGGGAAGCAGGAACAGTGCTTTCCGTCATCAAGGCGAATAAGATTATTCCCAAAGTTGTTAAAGTAACAAAGAGCGAAGGCTCTCTTGTGATTCCGGACTCATGTCCTGTCTGCGGTGCGGCGACAGAGATCAGAATTTCCGAAGTCAGCGGCACACGTACATTGCGCTGTACAAATGATGCGTGTCCTGCAAAGAAACTGAAAAAGTTTACCCGCTTTGTTTCCAAACCCGGCATGGATATTGACGGCATCAGTGAAGCGACACTTTCCCGTTTTATCAATGAAGGATGGATCCATACGAATGCGGATATCTTCCGGCTGACTGAACATCGTGATGAAATTGCTTTACTTGAAGGATTCGGCGAAAAGAGTGCAGATAATATTATGGCTTCTCTTGCAAAAGCAAGAACCGTTCAGGATACAAAGCTGCTGTATGCTTTGAATATTCCGCTTGTCGGACAGGATGTCGCAAAGAGACTGCTCTCTGCGATGCCGCTTGAACAGCTTGTAAAGCTGGCGAAAGAAACGGAAGATGAAACGATATTCTCCTCTGTGCAGGGAATCGGTCCCGAGAAGTCTCTTGCTTTTGTGAACTGGTTCCGAAATGAAGAGAACTGCAGGGCGTATGAGGATCTGCTTTCCATGATTGAGATTACAGCGACAGAAACAGCACCCTCCGGCAGCAGATGTGACGGGCTTGTATTTGTTGTGACGGGTGATGTGCATCATTACAAGAACAGAAATGAACTGAAGGCTTATATTGAATCTCAGGGAGGCAAGGTCACCGGCTCAGTATCAAAATCCACCAGCTATCTGATTAACAATGACCTGGAATCAACTTCTTCTAAAAATACAAAGGCAAAGCAGCTGAACATCCCGATTATTTCCGAAGATGAATTTGTATCTCAGTTTGGTTGATTTTCTGAAGTTTTATATTTGATATCCTTCTCTTAAGTAGCCTAAAATGCGAAAAGAGTGTAGAATAATCTGCGGAGATAAGAAATTATGGCAAAAAAGAAAAAACAGGTTAGTCCTGCTAAGAAAATAACAAGAAGAAAGAACCATCTGACAGCGATTGTATTCTGGATCTGTCTGATTCTGGTTCTTGCACCGTTCTGTGTGCTCGGATGGATGCTTCTGTCATCCTATCTGGACAGCAGTTCTCCGGTATTCGGAAATCGTTATGAGGGTGATCTTGATCCTGCAATTACATCTGAACAGATGGCTGAAGTAGAAGAAAGAACTGCTGCTCTCGAAGGTGTTGAAGCAGCAAATGTTGAAATGGCAACTGCTACACTTCGAGTTTACGCTGATATTCCGGATGATGCTGGATGTGATACAGCTAAGTCTGTAACAGATGAAATCTATACGATTGTATCTGAAGTACTTGATCCTTCCGTATACTTTACACAGGCTGACGGCAAGAAGATGTATGACCTTGAGATTCATGTATATAACCTGACTGAGGACAGAGATTCCGATGCATTTGTATATGTGATCGGTACAAAGACTTCCAGTATGGATGCTATGTCCAAGCAGGTAGTAAGTGAACCGGTTGACGCTGCTCTTGCACAGTCACTTCGTGATGCAGTCACTGCCCGTGAAGAAGCTGCTGCGGCTGCCGAGGCTGAAGAAGCTGCTGAAGAGCAGAGTGAGGGTGAAGAAGCATCCGAAGGCGAAGCTGCTGAAGGCGGAGAATAAGAGCTTTTGAATGAAAAGGCAGAAGCCGCATGGAAGCATGCGGCTTTTATTCACTTTGAGGAGGTTTGAAATGCAGAAGAATGATACATATACAGCGGAATGTACCGGATACAACGAAGATGGATCGGGTGTTGTCCGTATCGATAATATTGTGATATTTGTTCCGGGGCTGATCAGGGGAGAAACTGCGGAAATCGGAATTACTGCGCTGAAAAAGAATTACGGATACGGAAGGATTGTAAAACTTCTGAAGGAATCGGAACATCGTGTAAAGCCTGTCTGTGCGGTGAACCGTCTTTGCGGCGGATGTCAGCTGCTTCACATGGATCGTGAGGAACAGAACTATTTTAAAGAAGAAAAGCTTCGTCAGTGTTTCCGAAGCAATGCTTCGATGGAGATTGAACATCTGCCGATTATTACGGCAGAACCGTATGATCATTACAGAAACAAGGTTCAGATCCCGGTTCAGCTGAACAACGGACAGGTGGAGATGGGCTTTTATCAGAAACATACAAACAAGATTATTCCGTTTGATGAATGTTATGCAGAAAGCTCACGCTCAAATGAAATTGTAAATGACCTGAAGAGGTGGTTTGACAAGTATCATTGCACAAAGGATATGCGTCACGTGCTGATCAAGCATGCGCATGTGACAGGACAGATCATGATTGTGTTCATTGTCAGAAATTATCCTTTTTCACATAGTGAAGAACTTGCGGAAGAACTGGTAAGGAAATATCCTGATATCCGCAGTATTTCTGCAATTGTGAACAGACGTACGGACAATGTTATCCTTGATGGCAAAGAAGTGCTGATCTATGGTGACTCTTATATTGAAGAAGAACTTCTGGGAAACAGATTCCGTATTTCCGCTCGTTCTTTCTACCAGATTAATCCTTATACAACACCTCTTCTTTACAGTACGGCAATTGAATATGCCGGACTTACCGGTAAAGAAGTGCTGGTTGATCTGTACTGCGGAACTGGCACGATGGGGATTATTGCGGCACACAGGGCAAAGAAAGTATATGGAATCGAGATTGTTCCGGATGCAATTGTGGATGCACGTAAAAATGCGGAAATCAACGGTGTCGGGAATATTGAATTTCTTACTGCAGATGCAAATCAGGGAGCGCAGAGAATTCTTCGTTCCAAACTGAAAGTAGATGCAATGATTGTGGATCCTCCGCGCAAGGGATGCACCAGAGATACTCTTGATGCGATTGTTAAAATTTCGCCGCAAAGGCTTGTATATGTATCATGTGATCCTGCAACGCTTGCAAGGGATGTGAAGATTATGCGTGAAAACGGATATGAACTGCAGAAGATTGTACCTTGTGATATGTTTCCGAATACCACTCATGTAGAATCAGTATGCCTATTAACCATCAAAAAAGACGATAAATAAAGGATTTATGATATTCTGATGACCGCCAAGATGTGCGTTTTGTCCACCTATTGTCCACCTTTTTTCAAGGCGGTGGACAAAAAATCTTAGTGGTCATCTTTCTTTGCATAATGTTCAAACAGATCTACAGACTGTTCTGCCATCTGATCAGTGTTGTGGACATAAGTCTGAAGTGTGGTTTCTATCTTTTCATGACCAAGTCTGGTTTGAACATCTTTTACATTTGCACCGGCTTCAATCAATCTGGTTGCGTGTGTATGACGCAAAGGCAGGTGAATAGATGCTGACAGAAAGTGAAATTCTAAAATTCATCAATGATGATGCAACATCAGATAAGAAACGATTTGCAAAGATTGGTCAAAGATACTATGAAGGTGATCATGACATCCGAAACATGAAACTTTTCTATTACAATGCAGATGGTGAACTGGTGGAAGACAAGACAAGACAAGATCAAACATCAAGATTCCACACCCATTCTTCACTGAATTGGTTGACCAGGAAGTTCAATACCTTCTATCTGGGAAAGAAGGTTTCATCTTCAGTGATGATCCGCAGCTTCAGAATGAACTTAATTCTTACTTCAATGAAAATGAAGACTTCCAGGCTGAACTGAATGAAGTTCTTACAGGTGCAATCAGCAAAGGCTTTGAATATATGTACGCATATAAGAACGCTGATAACAAGACTGCATTTGAATGTGCTGATTCTATGGGAGTAATTGAAGTCAGGGCAAAGGATACTGATGATGGTTGTGAATATGTAATCTATTGGTACATTGACAGGATTGAAAAAGGAAAAAAGAAGATTACAAGAATTCAAGTTTGGGATAAAAACCAGACTTATTTTTATGTAAGAAGTGGTGAAGGCAAGATTGAAAAGGATGAATCAGTGAAACTGAATCCAAGACCGCACACTATCTACACAAAAGAAGGACAGAATGGTACATATTTTGAAGGCTTTGGATTTATTCCGTTCTTCCGGCTGGACAACTGCAAAAAGCAGTTCAATGGTCTGAAGCCTATCAAAGAACTGATTGATGATTATGATCTTATGTCATGTGGTCTATCCAACAACCTTCAGGATGCATCGGAATACCTGGTGGTAGTGAGTGGATTCCAGGGTGATAACCTGGAACAGCTGATCCAGAATGTCAAAACCAAGAAGATGATTGGTGTTGATAGCGGTGGATCACTTGAATACAAGACAGTAGAAGTTCCGTATGAAGCTAGAAAAACAAAGCTGGAACTGGATGAAGAAAACATCTACAGGTTCGGCATGGGTTTCAATTCTGCACAGCTAGGTGATGGTAATGTAACAAACGTAGTAATCAAATCAAGATATGCGCTGCTTGACATGAAAGCCAACAAGCTGGAAATCAGGCTAAGACAGTTCTTAAGAAAGATTCTGAAAGTGGTACTTAAGGAAATCAATGATAGCAATGGCACTGATTATCAGATGAAGGATGTCTATTTCAAGTTTGACCGTGAAATCATCACTAACGCTTCTGATAATGCAGCAATTGAAAAGACTGATGCTGAAAAACAACAGATCCAAATCAATACACTGCTTAACCTTGCTGGCACTTTGGACAGTGAAACTATTGTCCAGAACATTTGTGAAGTTCTGGATCTGAATTATGAAGACATCAAATCAAAGCTTCCGGCAGATGAAACGGCTGCAACAAATGAAACTTCCAATGCTTTAGATAGCATTATCCCTGAAGGATTAAGCTGATGAAGAAATATGATAAGGAAATACTTCAAACACAGCTGGGACATGAAAAAGAAGTCATTGCAGAACTGAAGGAAATGTATGAAGAAGCTGAAAGACAGATTGATGAAAAGATCCAGATGCTGATGGCAGATGAACTGACACAATCTAAGATCTATCAGATTGAATATCAGAAAGCATTGCAAGGACAGATAGGAACAATCCTGGATAACATGAATTCCAATAACTATGATTCTATCCAGGATTACTTGAAGCAGTCATATGAAGATGGTTACATAGGAACAATGTATTCTTTGCAACAGCAAGGAATACCATTGATTATACCAATTGATCAGAATGCAGTTGTAAAGGCTATACAGCTTGATTCCAAGCTTTCCGGGACACTTTATGAAGCGATGGGAACAAATACTAATGATTTGAAAAAATCAATTCGTAGCGAGGTTTCAAGGGGTATTTCAAACGCTTATTCTTATCAGGATATAGCTAGAAATATCAATAACACTATGAACATTGGTTTGAACAAATCTATTAGGATTGCAAGAACCGAAGGGCATAGAGTGAACCAGGAATCCACAATGGATGGAATGCAAGCAGCTAAAGCAAAAGGTGCAGATATTGTAAAACAGTGGGATGCAACGCTGGATGCAAAAACTAGACCATCACATCAAAAGGTAGATGGTGAAATAAAGGAACTTGACGAAAAGTTTTCTAATGGTCTTAGATTTCCGGGTGATCCACATGGTAAAGCTGGTGAAGTAATTAATTGCAGGTGTGTATTGTTACAACGTGCAAGATGGGCATTGGATAAAGAAGAACTTGAACAGCTACAGATGCGTGCAGCTGCTTTTGGGTTGGATAAAACGGAAAACTTTGAAGACTTCAAACAGAAATATCTTTCAAATACAAGAATTGATGAAACAGAAATTTTGCTTACAAGGGGCGAAATAAAGAAAAAGGCAAAAGTAAACAAAGAGATTCTGCAATCTAGCACATACAGATCCAAGTTTGAATCTATAGACAGCAAAGCAGTTAGAAAAACCGTGATTGCTGAAACAAAAAGTGTCATTATGGAGAATGACCGATCAATTGAAGAAAGTTATTCAATCATTGATGCTATAACAGGTACAAGATTGGACTATAAATCAAAGGTTGGTGCATTTGGCGGATCTGTAGACATGCTGAAATATAGAACCTATGAATCCATAGTCCTGACACATAATCATCCACTTAGTACATCATTCAGCATTGATGATATTCAACTTGCATGTAATTGTACAAATGTTAAATCACTGATTGCTGGTGGGCATGACGGTACAGTATATTCGCTAACAATTGGTAATGGAGAAAGACCAAAAAACATTGAACATGATTATTATGCAATGTATGATGAATGTGGGCATGATCTGCATGAAACAATAAAAGCATTAGCAAACATGTATAGATGGAATTATGAAAGGAAGTGATAGCATGAGTGATAAGAACTATCAATTTAATATTGATGACAGACCGTTGAACATGCTGTCAACAAAAGAACTTGAAGAATGGAAACTGGCACATGGTATCAATGAAGAATCACTGCAAGAAGCCAGATCAAGAATTGAAAAATGGAAAAGGAAAGCTATGAGCAACAAAGACAACCAAAAATAAAAGGTTGTCTTTTTTCATGGAAAGGAAGTGATTGAAATGAATATTGAAATCAATGTTTTTGACAAAGTTGCGATACTGGCAACTGACATTGTTGCTGTTTGTGGAAACAGTGATTATGTTATCCAGTTCAACTTTGATTCAGAATGGGATGATTTTGAAACCAAAACTGCACGTTTCAAGTGGAATAAATCTTATCAGGATGTAGTTTTCACTGGCAACAGCTGCAACATGCCAGTCATCAATGATACCTGGAAGATTGAAATTGGTGTGTTTGCCGGAAATCTGCATACAACCACACCAGCAATCCTGCCCACAAACAAATCAATCCTATGCGGATCTGGGAATCCTGCAGATCCTTCACCAGATGTCTATGAACAGCTTGTGACACTGCTAGACAGTAAAGCAAATCTGAACCAGGGAACGGCAAATGCCGGAAAGTATTGGATGGTAGGAACGGATGGTTCACTTATCCTTTCTTCAGGTGGTGGTAGCGGATCATCCGTATCGTACACAACAAGTCGCACAAGTGGATCGGAAGTTGGTACACTCACAATTGATGGCACAGATTACAAGCTTTATGCACCAACACCGTACACAGAAGCAAGCATCCGTGGATTTATTGAGAGTTACGGCTATGCAACAAGTGCAGATATTCCAACTACATTGCCAAATCCAAATAAATTGACATTGACAGGTGCAGCCAGTGCAGAATATGACGGAAGCGCAGCCGTAAGCGTGGCGATACCAAAGCAGGATGTAGCGGTGGTCACAGGTGATGATGACCTTGAAACAGTAAGAGCATTGATTGATGATGGTAAGACATTGCTGATGAATGATGGTTGGTATGGTCAGTTTGTACAGGCTTATGATGCAGAAGATTATCGTAGGAGAAGAAGAACAAAAAAACATGATTCAGTCAGCAAAATTATTAAGTGAAAGTACAGCAGAATCTGTTTTAGAGATCAAGGATGGCCTTTATCATGGTGAGTTTTCTCTGAATCAGCCACAAGAATATGTAAAAGAACTGATAATGATGATTGAGGGAGAGATTTCAATTGATGAGGCTCAGAGTTTATTAAATAGTTATTATGAGGAAAATCCAAACAACGATTCAGAAGACAGAACTGAAGAAGCGGATAAAGTCGCGGCGTGAATAGCTAAGATTCTTTCAGAAAAAACATTTTCTTTTACTCCAAATGAATATATTTCAATTCATAAAAAACTCTTTATTGGGATTTATAGTCATGCAGGAAAAATCAGAGCCTATAACATCACAAAAAAGAAATGGGTTTTGGATGGCGCGACAGTAATGGATACGAGGTATTTAATTAAAAATAATCTTTGATCGCCAGGCAAACATATGCGAAATCCCCAGATCTATATCCGGGGATTTTTGCTTTTCAATTTAAATGTAATATATGTTTATTGGTACATCGTAAATGCAACGATAAGTTTTGCGTTGCATTTACGATGCATGTCTAGTATCAAAAGAAAATATGATTTCATTTTTGAAAGCTAATACTAGATATATGCTTAAGGACTCTTTTTCAAATACAAATGCAAAAATCAGAGTTGAGACGATATAACTTGATTTTCCTGCTCATATATAGTAGGAACTTGCTATAATCTTGATATATTTCCGTTAACGGTAAGGTCGTGGCACTGATATTGATAAGTGGCAAAATAGGCAGGTCGACAAGTTTGCGCATACGCTAAAATTTAGTCGACTTTCGCTTATTTATAGCAACATCAATTAGCACGTATCGAGCTACGTTGAGACGGTAGTATTGATGTCAAAAGTGAACACTAAGGGTTAAGAAATTTCCTTGTAAATATGGCCTGTTCGCCTGGGTATCGTTAAAAAGAAAATTGGCAAAAGAAAAAATAAGGGGGATATAGATTATGAAATGTTATGTATTAGACAGTTTAGATGAACAGTTTCAAAGTGATCAGCAGCGTAAAGAAGTATCTGCGGAAGCAGCAGAAAAGATAAATAAAATCGTACAGGAATATAAAGTCTACCGTACCTATCATGAATATGACGAAGCACAGACCGATGGTGGTATTGATGGTACGGTAGAATATGAACACGACAGTGAAAATCTTTTGCCGGAGAATATCGTAATATATAATGATGAAATTGCGGGCTATGTTCATAACCATAAAATGTACTTGCATGTATTTAATCCAAACAAGGATGTAGTGATTTATGAAAGCCATGAACATGAACCGTCCTATGTCAGTACCATCCGTTATACGAATATCTGGTATTACATTAACAAGATTGAAAATGAAAAATAAAGAGGAGAATATCAATAAACAGATATGTTTCCGCATACGTGAATGGGCAAAGACGTTCTTGCTGTCAACTCAAGCCATGTGGAGACCGTTGTTTTGATGTCGCGAGTATAACGAAGCGAGAGCAGATTACGGAGCACCATACAGGTAAGTGAGGCAGAAAATCTGCGATTTTCGTAGCCGAACTTATACATCGGAGAGACTTAGCGATTGACGAGCCCACAGGGCGAAGGCAGAACTTAGTCGAGTCGGAGGAGATGGTGGTGTTGATGTCACGCAGCGATAAGTAATGTACACTTTGAAGTGCTCAATTTTAAATGAAAGTTCCTCTCTGAAATCATTATGAGGGTCTTTCGCTGAGAATAAGAAGATAAAGGAACTTTAAAGAATAATTGAAGGAAAAGCATTCTACATAATATATAATTAGCTTGTTTTTATTGCATATAACAGGCTGAGGGGATAACTTTATGATCAGAAGATATATGAATAAACTGTCACTGGTTCTTTCTCTTTTCGCTGTGCTTAGTTTTTTTCTGACAGGTTGTGCAGTGAGTGAAGAAACTTTGCAGGATGCGAATTCCAATGTGAAAGGTATCACGGATACCGTTAATGTGCCTGTTGTTCTTACAATGGATGATGGAACGGAAACAATGGATGCGACAGCGAAGGTGAATATCGGATCTTATAAAATAAAGACTTATGCCGGTGTGTTTGAAGTCAATACAACGGTATGCCTTGTCACAACCGTTAACAAAGATTATGCAGAAGCTGCAGAAGAAGGAAATCTTGACCTCAGCCTTTCCTACGGTCTGTACGATTATGAAACAGGGGAAATCATCATGATGGCTGATACATCTCAGGAAGCTGATGATCAGCAGTCTGGTAATTACTCTTTGCTTGAAGAAAATGATGTAACCTGTTTCATCACACGATTTGAAAAGAAAAATTACGGTGGAATACACAGTTTTATTACAAAGTCCTATGACATTGCAAGAAAGGCAGAGATTTTGGTCAGAATGCCGGCTGAAGCTGCCGGACATCAGTTTGCATTGGTTTTCTTCAGTACAGCGGAAGACGGTTCGCAGGTGATAAGCGGTGGCATTGCATTTGGAGAAGAAGAAGGGACATTTGAAAAACTGCTGCATTTATTTCCCAGAATAATTCATGACAATAAATGCTGTATAGGAGCAGTCTGGGGAAACGCATTGTCGATCGGAGAACTTATTTTCGCTCTGGTGGTAATTGTGTTTGCTCTGATTTTACTGGTAATGTTGATTGGGCCCGCGGTAGTCGCAGTGCTGCCGTGGCTGATTCTGTCAGTGATCATTGCAGCGGTGATCATGGGCGTCCGACATGCTGTATATTTCTTTGCAAAACCCTGACGGTAATCATTGTACTGGTTTTCAAGGAGCGTCCAATATGCTGTAATAATGCAGAACGAGAGGGGATACATAATTATGATGGATAGAATCGGAAGCGCTTTGCTGGCTCCGCTTAATTTTATCGCAAAAAAATCATCGAAGATTTTTGAAAATGAACATTTGAGTATCGCATGTCAGGCAATTATACTTACTGTTTATCTGTTCCGTTGTCGCGGCATCGGCGCGGTCATATCAGGTCTTTATGAAAATACCGATCCAGCGATTTTTACTTCTTTGCTGTTCGGCATTGCCAAAGGACAATATCAGAGCATTTTTGACATCAACGCGCTGCTTGGCGCAGGAATCATCATGTTTATGCAGAATATTTATCTGGATGCCTGCAACAGCAGGGGAGAAAACAAGACAGTTCTCTATTTGAAGAATCTCTTCTTTCTTGCTTCCATTTCAGCGTTTGTTTCGCTGGTGATCAATGGCTGCATACGGATTGGTAAATGGATTCCGGTACTCAAATCTCTTTTTATGGCGCTCGCTCTGTATCTGATCATTGTTTCTCTTTTTGTGACGATATGCAACATCGGCATGATGTTTAAGGTGCTCGTTGTCGGATTGATCGCTGAGTATGCTTTACTGGCTGTTATTGTTCTGATCTCTCTGCTGCTGATGCTTGTTCTGGCGCTCATTGTCAATATTTTACCTGCAAACCTTGCGCTCACCATTCTCTCATCCCTTACAGCCTTTACGGGCAGTCTAAAGAACAGCCTCCTGTCAGGAACCATGCCGGACTGGTATGAAGCAACTGTTGCCAATATTGTGATGCTGGCCGGATATGTCATTCTTCTGATCAGGGAACGCGCAAAAGACAATTGCCCGGTTGAAAACAGCGATTCTGAGGAACTGCTTGCTGAAGAATCACATGAAGAACTGCAGAAGGCGGCGCCTGTTGAGTCGCAGTGTCTTGAACGCAACAAATGGGTGGCACTTTTTCTGTGCTTATGCCTGGGGTGCTTTGGCGCTCATAAGTTCTATGAACATAAATATTTTCTGGGCATTCTGTATATGCTTACCTTTGGTCTTTTCCTGGTCGGCGTTATTGTTGATCTTATCAGTCTGATCAGAAAGCCAAATCCTTATTATGTCATTAAAAGCCTTTGAAACTCGGCGGGGAAAGAATAGTGATGGGGAGACCGTGGTACTGATGTCAAGGATTGAAAAATAATCGCTAAAAAGTGCCGTTTTAAGGGCTTTTTGGCAGTTTAAGAATGAGAATGAAAATAGTTGTTACTTTGTACAGAAACATATCTATATAAAGTAATCAAAAATTGAGTGAGTGGATTAGATGTTTTTGTGACATCCAGGGTGTAAACTTAATTTGAGTGAGTAATTTAGATGTTGTCTAGTCCGGCCACTCGAGAGTTTTGGAAAAGTCAGGCAGTGAATTAGATGTCAAAGGAGAAAAGTTATATGAAAATAAATAAAGATGAATGGGAATGGACAAGATTACCAAAGGAATATTCTATTACAGATGACAAGATTGAAATTATTACAAATCCTCATACAGACTTATGGCAAAGAACTTACTATCATTTCAGAAATGATAATGCTCCTGTATTACAAATAAAAACATCAGAAAAGTATTTTTCTTTTGTTGTTAAAACTGAATTTGATAGTAAAGTACGTTTTGATCAATGTGGTGTCGTAATGTATCTTGATAGTGAAAACTGGTTAAAAGGTTCTATTGAATATGAAAATGAAGAATTTCAGCATCTAGGTAGTGTAGCAACTAATAATGGGTATTCAGATTGGGCAACTACTGAAATAGATGCAAATATAAAATCTATGTGGTATAGATTTAGCAGGCGTGAAGATGATTATTGTATCGAATGTTCAGAAGATGGAATCAAATTTAAACAAATGAGAATCTGTCACATGTATAGAGCAGCTGGTGATATTCAGTTTGGTATATATGCCTGCAGTCCTGAATATTCATCATTTAAGGCAATTTTTACAAATATGGAAATAACCGAATGCAAATGGCTTGCTCATGATGGACAAGCACCAGATGAAGATTAATTAATAAGAACACCCTCCAGGCCGTCATAGCTTGGAGGGTTAATTTTATCTGTTTTTATCCTTCAATAAGTCTAGTAGCGCTGTTCGGGATTATGAAGTGACTGTAATAGATTTGATTGAGGTGTTAGAAGGAAACGTCTCAAGAAATGATGCCGCTGCAGCAAATACGACTCTTGAGAAGATCATGAAGAACGCCAATGAAAGAAATCATCGCTTAAAGTATTAATATATGGAGTTTATCAAGGAATTCACAACTGTGTTCTGCAAAACAGGCAAAAACCGTTATCAAAATCGTATTCTTGTGCCAATTCGCGCAATATAATCTGTGGCTGAGAATACGGTAGAATCTCTTCTTTGATCGGTTTCCAATAGTCAGACAGCCTGGTGGTCAGGGTATCCAGCAGGGGCGGACAGCTCCTTTGGCATAGTGTTTCGCAGGGGAACAGCGTTCCCCTTGGCACACGACTTTCCGTGAAAGTCCAGTGTGTTATACTTTCATACAGCGGACGGTGTTACATTTCTGCTTTTGCTGTGACAGGTTCACTTACAGTCCGGGCGGCTATGATTTTTCCGATGCTTTCTGTCAGTTCAGAAGGGGACTTTACGAATCCCGCTTCTATCCAGTTGTATGTGATTCCGAAAACAGCACCTGCAAAGAAACTCTTGAAGAATGCAATTTCCGGTATATCGTCTTCCGACGGCCCTATCGTTTTATAAAAAATTGAGAACAGGACATGCTCCAGGCGGGCATTGCCGATTGCCGAAAAGAACTCTTTCCTGTCATAGATAAAATTCATCAAAGCTCCCCAGGTATCTTTCTCAACTTCTTCTTTTCGTGTCTCACAATAGTCGCTCCATAATGAAGCAGCATAATAAATGAGTACATCATCTTTGGTTCCGTTTGCTGTGAAATGACGGTAAAAAGTAGTTCTTCCTACTCCTGCATGCCTGCAGATTTCGGATATAGAGATTTCTGAATATTCTTTTTTCTTCATGCGTTCCAGTAATGACTGTGCAATGCAGTCCATTAAGAATTTAGTACTTTGTCCTGCTTTTCTCATATAGATACAAATCCTCCCGTATTGTTCCGCTGAAAATCCGGATGCCTTGAAATGCTGTTAACAGTTATTTAAGATACAATTGTTCCTTTAAATTAACACATGTGCATATTGAGATCAAGGAAACAGACAAGGAAATGTGAGTATATGAGGATGTTAAAGAAGATTATGAAAACAGCAGGAATTGTTTTGCTGGCACTGATTGTGCTGCTGATCGCAGGATTAAAACTTCTTGCCGTTCTTCCGGCGGTATCGAAGAACTACCGTACAAAGATTGAAACGGGAGGGGATATCGAAACAAAGTATCTTCAGGACGGGCCGTACGATGTTTCTTATTATGAAGAGGAAGCTTTGCAGGTATTTGAAAAATATGAAATATGGTATCCGTCTGAAATGCTTGAGGATGATCAGGTATATCCGGTGATTGTTGTCTGCAACGGAACGGGAATGAAGGCATCAAAATCAAAGTATCAGTATGAATATTATGCTTCCTGGGGATTTATTGTTGTCGCTACGGAAGAAACATATTCATGGAACGGGGTTGGTGCAGAAATGTCAGTACGTCATCTGGAACGGCTGAATGAAAACCAAATGACCGGTGATACGAAAAATATCTTTTACCGGAAAATTGATTTTGAAAATGTGGGTATTATCGGTCATTCGCAGGGTGGTGTCGGGGTGATCAGTGCAGTTACCGGTACTGACCACAAAGATATCTATAAAGCAGCAGTTTCTTTGTCACCGACGTGCAAGGAAACATCAGAAGGTCTTGAATGGTATTATGATGCATCCAAAGTGCAGATTCCGGTCATGCTGGTATCCGGGGAAGGCGGCGGAGATGACTGGGTTGTGACCGGTGAAGGTCTTGCGGATATTTATTCAGATATTTCTTCCGATAAAGTCATGATGAGAAGAAAAGGCACTGCGCATGGTGAAACACAGACATCTGAAGACGGTTATGTAATGGCATGGTTCAGGTACTGGCTGCAGGATGATAAAGAAGCAGGAATGTTCTTTACGGGATCAGATCCTGAACTTTTGCATAACAGCATGTACCAGGATGTCATGATTCAGATCATATCGGAGACGGATAACTGAATATGAAAGTACTAAAAAAGATATTGAAGATTCTGGGCATTATTATTGGTATTTTGGGAGTAATTGCTGCAGGTGTTTACTGCTTTGTACTGCAGTATCCGGAAATCAATAATAATCCGAAGAACGGCAGATGGTATCGGGTGACAGATGCAGAAATGAAGGATTCCGAAGGAAATGCTTATCATGCACTTTTTAAAAAGGGAACCGAAAACAAAGTGATGATTTACTTTGCCGGAGGCGGTGTCAGTGTGAATGAGGAGATGGCACGAGATGATGATTATAATACTCGTCTGGTACAGCCGGATTGTCTCGCTAATATCACAATGAATATGGGCGGGCTTGCGACTGAAATCGAAGGAAGTCCTTTTGAGGAATGGACGATGATTCTCTTTCCGTATGCTACAGGTGATTTCCATTGCGGTACCGGAGAGTTTCACTATACCGATACGGATGGCAAAGAGAAGATTCTCTATCATAACGGATATAACAATTACACTCTTGCCATGGAGGAGATCATGGAAAAAGCAGGAATTGAGGATGCGGATACAGTTGTAGTGACCGGATACAGCGCAGGCGGATTTGCGGCAGCGCTTCTTGCGGATGATGTGTTTGCGAATTATTTCCCGGACACTGAAAATAAGAATGTACTGGTGGATGCGTCACTTCTCAAAATTGAAAATATACATGAGATTGCAGCGGATATATGGGAGACTCCTGAATCTATATCGGAATATATTGTGAGTGACAATATAACACTGGACAGTTTCAGACATCTGCGTGATGTATACGGTGACAGTATCCATCTGCTGTTTGACTCTTCTTCAAGAGACGGAGATCTTGCGAAATGCCAGAATTATTTTGATTACGGCATCATGGACGTGGATGAAGAAGCTGCGGACAGATATCAGGAAATGCTGAAGGAGACAATTCCCGAATTTCAAAAGGCAGGAGTCAGCTTGTTTATCTGGGACGGTGTTTCATGGTATGACGATCCGCGTAACATGACTGCGCATACAATTATCGAAACTCCGGCAGTATGGCTTCCGTTTGAAGAACAGGGACGGTCTGTTGCCGGATGGCTTAGTGATGCCATTGACGGAAAACGGATGGATTACGGTCTGGATCTGGTTAACAAAGAATATAATTAGCCTCTTAAGATAATTCTTTCAAATACTGCTGTATGATTCTCTTATAGAAAGAGAAGGTTATACATGAACAGAACGATACATCATACAATCACAGCCCTGCTGGCAGCAGCAGTATTTCTTTCGATAACGGGATGCACTGAAGAGGTTTCTTCAGATGAAGCAGCGGAAGGAGCGTATATGAGCATGATATCGGAACCGGCGCAGTTTCCGGAAGAACTGCAGGCAGTGTTTGATGAAGCTGCAGGTCAATGGAACGGTATTGATATGAAGGGATGTGCGCTGCTTGGTACACAAGTGGCAGCCGGACTGAACTACCGTTTCCTTGGAGAAAGTACAGTTGATGATAAAACAACTTATTATGTCATGACAGTTTATCAGGATCTTCTGGGAAATATTGAACTGACGGATGTTACGGAGTTTGCGGCAGCAGAAGCAGAGGCTGATAAGGCTCTTGCGGGAGGATGGATGGCTGCAGAAGCAACATACGCTGCAGGTAACAGCGAATATGAGAAAATTCTGGCAAAAGGCTGTGAAAAACTGACGGGTGTTAAATATCAGCTGATTGCCTGTCTTGAAACGCAGATTGTTGCCGGTACAAACTACCGTTTCTTATGTATGGCTGAGGCAGTTACAGCTGATCCACAGAATTATCCCGCAGTACTGACGGTTTATGAAGATACGGAGGGCAATATTTCAGTGACAGATATTACGGTACTTTCTCTGGCTGCTCTCGGCAATTGAACAGACGCACAGATTGTTTATATTCTTTCACTTGCAGTCATGGGCAGGAATGGTTTAAGGTATACAGGTCTGCAATATCTGTAAACAGGTATTCAGCAGAAAAAGAGGTAATAAGATGAACAAGAAATATATCGCTTCTGCGGTATGCGGTGTGCTGTTTGTACTTCTGACTGTTCTTGTTAAGACAGTAGATGTAGCTGCGATCGGCCCCTCCGGTACCAGCATTGGTTTATCTGCATTGAACGGTGCAGTACATAATCTGTTTGCATACAATGGATTTTTCTATGTACTTACAAAACTGATCGGATACTTTGCTCTTCTGTTCGGAGCATGCATGGCCGGAGTCGGTATTTATCAGGTATATAAGAGGAGAAGTATTCTGAAGATGGATCAGGAATTCCTTGCTCTTGCATGTCTTTACATTGCAATGGTACTGCTCTATGTTCTGTTTGAGATTGTAATTATCAACTACAGACCTGTCATCATGCCGGATGAAGCTGCTGTTGAAGCTTCTTTCCCGTCCTCTCATACAATGCTCGTGACGATTATTATGGGAAGTGCAATTACATTGGTAAACAGATATGTTACCAACAGGAAAACAGCCCGTGTTCTGAAGCCTGTATTTGCAGCAATCATTGTGATTATGGCAGTGGGAAGACTGCTTTCCGGTGTTCACTGGTTTACGGATATTATGGCCGGTCTTCTGATCAGCGGTGCACTCGTCTTCCTGTACAGCGGTTTCGTAGACAGTATAAATTCATAATGAAAGAGGATCCTCCGCAGTTGAAGGATCCTCTTTTTATATACTCAGAAAGTAATTTCGATCAGAACGCCTGACAGCTTTGGCATGGCAGCGGAAATACCATCATTGACTAACGTGAATATCTTTTCTCGTCTGGAAACATTTCCGCCGTAACATCTCCATTCACTGTTGAGGATGAGTTCTGCGTTTGCAACATGCGGCAATGAGAACCATTGTTCCTGTGCATGGTCTGAAAAATTAAATACTGCCAGGATGTGGTGATCCTTGCTGTGACGGATCATCGCATAGATTCCGTTGTCTTCACAGCACAGCCAGCGGGTGCTCCATTCAGTATAATCTGCTTCATAAAGTGCGCTGTTCTTTCTGACGAGACAGAAGAGATCAGCAGTGAATTTATAAAAACTGCGATGTGCTTCTGTATTCAGAAGATTCCATTCAAGTTCTCCGGAACCATTCCAGCTTTTCAGCATACCTGATTCATTTCCCATGAAGTTCATTTTCTTGCCGGGGTGAACTGCCATGAAGAGCTGAAGAAGTTTTGCGTTTTTCAGTTTTGAAGAAAGACGTCCGGGCATGCGGGAGACCAGTGACGGATTGTTCCAGCTGACGATATCATGTGATAAAGGGAGCAGATAATGCTCATTCCGGAAATAGTCTGTGGAAAATGTGAGCAGACGTGACTGACCTGCACGGTTCGCAGGTTTCAGATCAAAAAAGCGAAGCGTATCGTAACTCCAGCCCATATCCCACTTGTATGTAAAGCCAAGTCCGCCTGCATCAACAGGAAAAGTTACTTTTTCATAAACTGTAGGATCTTCTGCAATCAGCATCACTTCAGGATGTCTTTGCACAAGACCTTTGTTCATTGTTTTCAGGAACTGAATTCCTGCATCATTCAGTCCTTTTTCTCCTTTGCCTCCATTCAGAATCAGATGACTGACGGCATCAAAACGAATGCCGTCGGCGTGATATTCTCTGATCCAGAAGTCTGCGGCTGACTGCAGAAAGCTTCTGACTACAGGCTTGCTGTGATCAAAACAGATGCTTCCCCAGTCGCTTTTCTGCTTTCTAATGGCTTTGTTTTCAAATAATGCGGAACCGTCGTACATGTGGAGACCATAAGAATCCACAGCAAAGTGCACCGAGACAAAATCAAAGATGACACCGATGCCTTCCTGATGAAGATGATCTACGAGAAACTTCAGAGCATTGCATGAACCGTAACGGGATGTGGGTGAATACAGACCTGTCTGCTGGTATCCCCAGCTGAAATCAGCGGGATGCTCGCCAAGAGGAAGAAATTCGACATGTGTATATCCGTTCCTTTTCAGAAAAAGAATCAGCGGTTCCGCAAGTTCATCATAGTTGTACCACTGCCATCCTCCCGGTCTTTTTTTCTGCCAGGAGCCGATGTGCATTTCATAGATGCTCAAAGGACGATCATAATTTAAAGATCTTGTTTTCATCCATTCACTGTCATGGTACGTATAGGAATTCATATCTCTGATGATGGAGCAGTGCCCTCTGCCGCGTTCGGTTTCATAACCGTAAGGATCACAATGCTCTCTGCGTGTACCGTCTTTGGTATAAATGATATATTTGTACATTTGTCCGAAGCGGGCAGCTGAACTGCGAAAGGTAAATACACCTTTGCTGTTCTTTTCCATTTCCGATTCTGTCCAGAAGTTGAATTCACCGGTGAGGGTGACACGCAGTGCGTGCGGCGCATATGTACGAAAGATCATGTGATCTTCATCCTGATGTGCACCGAAGTATGTGTAAGCATCAAAGGAATTTCCGGTGATGAATGAATTCCAGTCCATAAAAACCTCATTTCTTATATGTATTATACCCTGTGTATTCATTTCATACGATTTCTATGCTTCCGTACTATAACGTACGTTTTAAGGAAAAGCTTTTGATTCATGATTTTTCCGATGTATATAAACAAGTAGAGCTTTATTGCAGATACGGGTAAAATACAGAAGAATAACAGACCGGGGACAGGAAAGAAGGATGATATATATGAAGGAAATCAGTATTAATGAAGTCTGCGGTATTATGATCGGTCAGGCAGAAAATGCACAAGCCGGAACTGGATGCACTGTTTTTGTCTGCCCGGACGGAATGGCAGCTGGCCTTGATGTAAGAGGCGGAGGTCCTGCTTCCAGAGAATCACAGCTGCTCAATCCGCTGGCAGCCGCACAGGTGATTCATGCGGTACTGCTTGGCGGCGGCAGTGCATTTGGCCTGGATGCGGCTGGCGGTGTAATGAAATGCCTTGAAGAAAGAAAGATCGGATACGATGTCGGTATTACAAAGGTTCCTCTGGTATGCACTTCAGATTTGTTTGATCTTACTGTAGGGGATATGTCCGTGAGACCGGATGCTTCTATGGGTTATGAAGCTTGCATGAATGCACTGAACGGCGGAAATTACAGGGATGGAAATTACGGCGCGGGTACCGGTGCGAGTGTCGGCAAAATACTTGGCATGGATCATTGCATGAAATCAGGGATCGGCAGTTATGCAGTACAGTGCGGTGAGCTGAAGGTCGGGGCTGTCGCTGCAGTCAATGCGTTAGGTGATATCTTCGATGAACAGGGAAGAATGATTGCCGGTGTACATGATGGAAAGATATTGCTTGATACCACTGAAATCATGTGCAGAAGGACTGAAGTGACAGAGAACAAGTTTACGGGAAATACAACAATTGCAGTCATTATGACAAATGCAGATTTTGATAAGGCTCGTCTTTGCAAGATTGCATCAATGGCCCAGGATGGTTATGCACGTGCAATTCGCCCTGTACATACATCGGCGGACGGGGACAGCATCTACGCGGTGTCAAATGGTGATCTGAAAGCAGATCTGGATGTGACCGGAGTATTGGCGGCAGAGGTTGTACATAAAGCGATTATCAGAGCAGTGGAAGCAGCTGAAAGTGCATATGGTCTTTCCTGCATGAATGACATCAGAAAGAATTGAACTTTGCAGGATAATATGCAGAGTTTTATTCTTGGAAAACATGCGTGTTAATAATAGAATTATGTCAGGTATAGATGCATGTATATATTACATGCCTTGTAACTAAGGAGGAAAACCGAAATGGTTAATTGGACAAATCTGGATAAGCTTTCTGCTTATCAGGAACTTACGGCTGCAGCTCGTGTAAATCTGCCTGAAGTTATGACAGGGGAAAACGGTGCTGAACGTGTTAAGAATTACAGTGTACCGATGGCTGAAGGCCTGGTATTCAATTATGCAGCAAAGGCAGTAGACGATGATGTTCTTGCTCTTCTGGCAAAGCTTGGCGAAGAAGCACAGCTTTCCGAAAAGTTCGAAGCTCTCTACAACGGCGAAATGGTAAATACAGGTGAAAAGCGTCTTGTTCTCCATCAGCTGTGCAGAGGACAGCTTGGCAATGATGTTATGGCTGACGGCTGCAACAAGCGTGAATTCTATGTAACACAGCAGAACAGAATCGCAGCATTTGCGAAGAAGGTTCATGCCGGTGAAATTACAAACGCTGCAGGTGAAAAGTTCACTACAGCTGTACAGATCGGTATCGGCGGATCTGATCTTGGACCTCGTGCTGTCTATATCGCTCTTGAAAACTGGGCTAAGAAGACAGGCAATCTGAAGATGGAAGCAAAGTTCATCTCCAATGTTGATCCTGATGACGCAGCCGGAGTGCTGAACGGCATTGATGTTGCTCATTCTCTGTTTGTTCTGGTTTCCAAGTCCGGAACAACTCTGGAAACTCTGACAAATGAAGCATTTGTAAAGAATGCGCTGAAGGAAGCAGGTCTTGATCCTGCAAGGCATATGGTTGCTGTTACTTCCGAAACATCTCCTCTTGCAAAGAATGAAGGTTACCTCGATGCATTCTATATGGATAATTACATCGGCGGTCGTTATTCCTCTTCTTCTGCAGTAGGCGGCGCAATTCTGTCTCTGGCATTCGGTCCTGAAACATTCGCTGACTTCCTTGATGGTGCAGCAGCTTCCGACAAGGCCGCAACAGAAAAGGATCCGATGAAGAATGCAGCTATGCTGGATGCTCTGATCGGTGTTTATGAAAGAAATATCCTTGGTATGGAGAATACAGCAGTTCTTCCTTACAGTCAGGCACTGAGCCGTTTCCCTGCTCATCTGCAGCAGCTGGATATGGAATCCAACGGCAAGAGCGTAAACCGCTTTGGTGAACCTGTTGATTATCCTACAGGACCGATCATCTTCGGTGAGCCCGGTACAAACGGACAGCATTCCTTCTATCAGCTCCTGCATCAGGGAAAGACAATTGTTCCTCTGCAGTTCATCGGCTTCCGTAATTCCCAGATCGGAACAGATGTAGTGATTGAGGGCTCTACTTCACAGCAGAAGCTGAATGCCAATGTAGCAGCTCAGATTGTAGCCTTTGCATGCGGCAAGGATGATACAGATAATAACAAGAAGTTTGACGGCGGCCGTCCTTCTTCCATCATCATCGGTGATGAACTGACACCTAAGGCACTTGGTGCTCTGCTTGCTCACTTTGAAAACAAGGTAATGTTCCAGGGCTTTACATGGAATGTTAACAGCTTTGACCAGGAAGGTGTACAGCTTGGAAAGGTTCTTGCTAAGAAGGTTCTTGCTCACAATACAGATGGTGCTCTTGCAGTTTACAGTGAACTGCTGAATATCTGAGTGATTTCACATTGAACAGGATATCCATACGGATATCCTGTTTTTTCGTGCATTCTTTTCCGTTCTGTACCATAATATCCGTAATTGTGCGGAGGAACAGAATGAAAGAACAGCTGAAGTCATATATGATGCTTGTCGCAAGCATGCTGATTTTCGGAACAATCGGCATTTTCAGAAGATATATCCCGCTTTCTTCTGCTGTGCTTGCATGTGTGAGAGGTTTTACAGGTTCGATCTGTATTGCCGGATACATGAAAATTACAGGGAGAAAGTTCAGAAATGCAGGCGATGAAAAACAGGTTCTTCCTGCAGCTTTTTCAGGGGTCATGATCGGTGTGAACTGGATTCTGCTGTTTGAAGCATATAATTATACAAGTGTTTCTGCCGCGACATTATGTTACTATATGCAGCCTGCTATTGTGCTTCTGGCCTCGCCGTTTCTTTTAAAGGAACGACTGACAGGAAAGAAAGTGATTTGTGCATGCGCAGCTGCTGCGGGCATGATCCTTGTTTCAGGCGTGCTGGAAAACGGTGCGGAAGCAGTAAACTTCAGAGGTATTTTTTATGCACTTGGAGCTGCGATACTCTATGCATCTGTGATTATACTGAATAAGCTTGTTAAAATGGAGGATATGTACGAAAGGACGATCATACAGCTGAGTGCGGCTGCGATTGTTATTGTTCCTTATGTTATCCTGACAGAAGATATTGCTGAAATTCATCTTGATCTGTTTTCTGCTGTTATGGTTCTGATTGTGGGGGTTGTACATACCGGGATTGCATATGCATTATATTTCGGCAGTATGAAAAACCTGAAAGGGCAGTCTGTTGCTGTACTGAGTTATATTGATCCATGTACAGCATTGCTGCTGTCTGCATTGATTCTGCATGAATCGCTGACGGCTGGCGGAATCATCGGTGCAGTGCTGATCATCGGATCTGCACTTGGATCGGAATTATGGGGAGAATGAATGATGAAAAGAATCATATGTTTTGGCGACAGCAATACATTCGGGTATAATCCGCAGGATCTTTACGGGGAACCGTATAAAAATCCGTGGCCTTCTGTTCTTGGCGGGATTATAGATGCTGAAGTTCTGAACTGGGGAGTAAATGGTGCAGAGACACCGGACAGCGATTTCAGAAGAAAACTGAAACTGGATCGTCTTGCCAAGAACAGTCCGTTTGATCTTGTGATAGTTATGTATTCTACAAATGATATTCTGAATGCAGTTTATCCTGATGTGAGAAAAATCGAAGAGAATCTTGAAATGCTTGTTCTGGATATCAAAGAAGCTTTTCAAGGGGTAGTTATTGTGCTGGTGGTACCGCCTGTTCTCAGGGTATCTGAAGATAACCAGGTGATTGCTTCAAAGAAAATGAGGAAGATCATAAGAGGAATTGCAGAAAAAGACTGTGTGATATTTGCGGATGTCAATGCATGTGAACTTGAAATGACTTATGACGGTATTCATTTTTCAGAGCGTGATCATCAGAAAATTGCAGTATATCTTGCGGATGTGTTAAAAACAAATGCTCCGGGAAATGAAGAGGTATGATATGAATTATAAATGTCTGGTATTTGATCATGATGATACAACTGTGGACAGCACAAGGAATGTGCATTATCCCAGCTTTGTGGAATTTATGAAGATTGCAAGACCGGAGATTGAAATGTCTCTGGATGATTATGTACGTTTTAATTTTGACCCGGGTGTCATCGGATTCTTCCGTGATATCTGCGGGCTTTCCGAAGAGGAAATGAAAGAAGAACAGGATTTCTGGATGGAATTTGCATCAAAGCATGTTTCTTCTGCGTTTGACGGAATACGTGAAATCATGGAACAGCAGAAGGCAGAAGGAGGATATGTTGCAGTTGTATCCCATTCTTTTGCGAAGAATCTTATGAAAGATTATGCTTATAACAGTTTGCCTGAACCTGATCTGGTATTCGGCTGGGAACAGCCGAAAGAGGAAAGAAAACCATCTCCTGTTCCACTGTTAAAAATCATGGAAAGATATTCTTTGAAACCGGAAGAGATTCTTGTTATTGATGATCTGAAACCGGGGCTGGATATGGCAAGAAGTGCAGGTACAGCATTCTGCGCGGCAGGCTGGTGTTTTGATATACCGGAGAATGAAAGGTACATGCGTGAGAATGCTGACTTTTACTGCAGGACTGTAGAGGAATTAAAGAAAATCTGTTTTGCATAAGAAAAGCTCCTGCAGGAGCTTTTTTCTTTGGTATTAATTATGGTTCAGCTGCCAGTTGTAGAAAGCACCGATCAGGTTGGCGTCACTGCTGTATTTGCAGTTCATTATTTCCGGTTTGTTGAAAGGTACAGCAGCAGAAGCCCATCTGCGGTCGACAGCTTCCTGTACATAAGTGATAAAGGAAGGTTCATTGGAGATTCCTCCTCCGATCAGCACTCTGTCCATATCAAGAACAGATTCCAAGTTGTAAATCTGGAAAGCGAGATGATCGCAGAACAGCTCAATACCTTTCTTTACTTCTTCATTGCCTTCTTTGATTAATTCAAAAGCTTTGAGACCGTCAATGTTCTTCAAGCCGCTGGTCTTTTCAATGGCGTTTTTCAGCCCTTGTATACCGCTGTAGTTTGTCGTCATTGTACCCGGATCAGCGGGATTGTTAATGTCGGTATACAGAAATGACAGGTTGGCTGCTGCATGCCGTTTTCCGGTATGAAGACTGCCGTTGATGATCATGGCACCGCCGATGCCGGTTCCGAGAACCATTACAATTCCGTTGTCAATGCCCCGCATGTTTCCAAAGCCGAGCTCAGCCATGCCGGCAGCGTATCCGTCATTGATTACTGAAACAGGTACTCCGGTAAGCTCCTTTACAACCTGAGCTACCGGAACATTGCGGTCATTGAGCATGCTGCTGGCAATATTGATTCCGGCTTTTTCATCGATAATTCCCGGCATGGAAATTGCGATTCCCTGTACTTCGGTGCTGATCATATTGTGAATGTGATTCATAGCAGCATAGAAATTCTCTTTCGGACTTTTCATGGCCAGAGGGTATTTTCCTTTTTCGGTTAAATTCAGTTCATCGTCGGTTACGGCAAACTTAACGGAACTGCCTCCGACGTCGATTAGCAGATAATGATTCATGACAAGAATCCTCCTGATTCTATTATCCTATGATTGCGTACGGAAAACATGTATTTTTCAAATGTGATAAGATCAATTGTAAATTGATACGGAGGAATCAAAGGATGAGATATCAGAAACTGGGCAGTACAGATATTGATGTGTCCGTTGTGTCTCTTGGTGCATGGGGACTTGGCGGAGGAAGCGTATGGACGGATCATGATTCAACTGAAAAAGATACAGAAAATCTTCTTGATGCTTGTAAAGATGCGGGCATTAATTACATTGACACAGCTCCGGTATATGGTACCGGTGTCAGTGAAGAACTGCTTGGTAAAGCTTTAAAAGGAAGAAGAAGTGATTTTATTCTGCAGTCCAAGTGTTCTTTGAACTGGAGGATGGAAGGCGGGAACTTCCATTATGAGCGTGACGGCTATACGGTGAATAATGACACAAGTGCAGAAGCAGTCAGAAAAGATGTGGAGGATTCTCTTTTGAGAATGAATACAGATTATCTTGATTCTGTGATTGTACACTATGTCTGCAGTTCGTTTCCGGTTGAAGGGACAGTGCAGGCTCTTGAAGATATGATCAAAGAAGGAAAGATCCGTACATACGGATTGTCCAACAGCAGACCTTCTGATCTTTCTGAATACATGAATGTGAAAACAAAGGATTCCGGTGTTTCTCTGGTGCAGGAATTCTTCAGTATTCTTTCACCTTTCCACGGACGTGAGTATTTTGAGGAATGCAGAAAGTATAATACTGTTTTTCAGACATACGGTGTTCTGGAGGAAGGCTTTCTGACATCTCCCGGATTCCTGAAAAGACAGTTTGCAAAAACGGATATTCGTTCACGGATTCCGTGGGTGGAGGAACGTTATAAAGCAGGTCTTCGTCGTGCATTTGAAGTATGGAAACCATTCTGTGAAGAGCATCAATGCAGTTATGCGCAGCTTGTTGAAGCATGGGCTCTGAGCCAGTATGAAAGAATGAATCTTCTGGTTGGAATGAGAAAACCGGAAAATGTATTTGATACAGCAAAGTGTGTTGATCTTGTTCTTTCGGATCATGAAATTTCTGCAATGGAAGAGACGGTTGCGGACATTCAGGTTGCCGTTCTGGATAAATAATATGTATTACATAGTCAGACACGGACAGACCGAGAAAAATAAAAAGAATCTGCTTCAGGGAAGAAGCAACCTTCCTTTGAATGAAGAAGGAAGAAGGCAGGCAGCTGCAGCAGGTGAGTATTTCAGAAAACATGGTATTGTTTTTGATGAAATCTACAGCAGTCCTTTGGACAGGGCGGTAGAGACAGCGCTGCTGATTGCCGGCGAAAATCAGGAAATTATTACAGATGAGCGGCTTTTAGAAATGGACTACGGTCCCTATGAAGGGATTGACCTGGCAGACCCTCCTGCGGAGATTATTACGTTTTTCAAGGACTTTGTACATAATCCCGCTCCGGATGGAATGGAACAGCTGAGTGATGTTGTGAGAAGAACCGGAGAGTTTATGGAAGAGATCAAAGGGAGTGACAAGAATATTCTGATCAGTCTTCATGCGATTTCCATGAAAGGAATTCTGGAATATCTTACACCCGGTTCCGGCGGAAGCTGGTGGTCGCGTTATATCGGCAATTGTGATATTTACTGTCTTGAAAACAGAGACGGGGAATACGGTATTCCGAAAAAAATTGAAAGAAAGCAGGAAGCAGAGTTTTAAAGGGTTCCGCTTTAAAAAAATTTATCTTTTTCATGTAAAGGCGATATGTTCAAAACAGCAGGAATTATAGATTTAAATTGAATTTTTTACGAAAGAGAAATCGAGCTTGTATGAAACTTCCGAACAGATGATAATTAAAACAGGGTATATCAGTATAGATAATAATGGAGGTTATCATGAAACTGACACTTGAGGGTTTAAAGGACCGTGCAGCCTGGGAGGCTGCAGGCATTTCAATGCCTTCCTATAATGTGGAAGAAGCAATCAGAAAAGCAAAGGAGGCTCCTCGCTGGGTTCATTTCGGTATCGGAAATATCTTCCGTGTATTCATCGGCGGAATCGCTGACGGAATGCTGGAAAACGGAAGTCTGGACAGAGGACTGACTTGTGTTGAAACGTTTGACTATGATCTCGTAGACAAGATCTATGTTCCTTATGACAACCTGGGTATTTCAGTTATTCTGAACAGTGATGGAACAAGGGAATATCGTGTGCTTGGCTCAATGGCTGAAACGGTAAAAGCACAGAATACAGATCCGGAGCAGTGGAACCGGCTGAAGGAAGTATTCAGAAGCAAAGATCTGCAGATGGTTTCTTTTACAATTACAGAGAAGGGTTATGCTCTGACTGCTTCGGACGGTACATTCTTCCCGTTTGTTCAGGCGGATATTGATAATGGTCCTGAAAAAGCAACACATGCCATGGCGATACTTACGGCAATGCTGTATGAGCGTTTCAAAGATGGCGGTGTGCCGGTTACTCTTGTGTCCATGGACAACTGTTCGTTAAACGGAAAGATGCTGAAAAAGTCTGTTGAAACGATGACAGATGCATGGCTTGCCAAAGGATATCTTTCTGAAGAGTTTGCGGCATGGGTAAAGGATGAGAATAAAGTAAGTTTTCCGATCACAATGATTGATAAAATCACACCCAGACCTTCAGAAGCGATCGCAAAAGACCTGGAAGATCTTGGCATTGAAAATATGATGCCTGTTATTACTGCAAAGCGTACATATATTGCACCGTTTATCAATGCTGAGAAGCCTCAGTATCTTGTTATTGAAGACAGATTTCCTAACGGAAGACCGGAGCTTGAAAAAGGATTCGGTGTTTATCTTGGGGACTTTGATACCGTAAATAAAGCTGAACGAATGAAGGTTACTGCACTGCTGAATCCTGTTCATACTGCAACAGGACCGGTTGGTGTAGTGCTCGGTTATGATCTTTACGCCGGAATGCTGAACAGTGTTCCTGTAATGATGAAGATGGCACGTTATGTTGTATATGGTGAAGGCATGGATGTTGTTCCGAATCCGGGTATCCTGTCTCCGGAAGCATTTGCGAATGAGCTTTTCACAGACAGATTTCCGAATATGTATCTTGGCGACACAAATCTCAGACTGGCTACTGATGCATCTCAGGGACTTGGGGTTCGTTTTGGCGAAACAATCAAAGCTTATGCTGCTAAATACGGAAGTGCCGAACGTCTGATTGCGATTCCTCTGGGAATTGCCGGATGGCTGCGTTATATGGTCGGTATTGATGATGAAGGCAATACATATGAACTGGCACCGGATCCTATGGTTCCTGAAATTACTGAAGCATTCAAGGATATTGTTGTGGGCAGGCCGGAGACTTTGAAGGATCAGCTGAAACCGATTCTTTCCAACGAAAATGTCTTCTTTGTCGACCTTTATAAAGCAGGGCTCGGAGAAAAGATCGAAGGTATGTTCCGCGAGATGATTGCGGGCAAAGGCGCTGCGATGGCAACGATTGAAAAATACATGGCACCTTTGGAAAATAAATAAGGATATTTCTCAGAAGAGACCGTCAGGTCTCTTCTTCATATCTTTTAAAGTAAGGGGATACCGGTATGAAAATAACAGTTTTAATGGAGAATGATTCCTGCCGTGAGGGAATCTATGCGGAACATGGATTAAGTCTGTTTATAGAAACAGAAAAACATCGTTTGATTATGGATACGGGATCATCAGACCTTACATGGAAGAATGCAGATACGATGGGAATTGATCTTTCTGTCGTTGATACTGTGGTGATCAGTCATGGTCATTATGATCACACGGGCGGATTGATGGATCTGCTTAAAAGAAACGGCCGGGCAGTGATTTATATCAGACGTAATGCTTTCGGTGCTTTTTATCATGGTATGAAGTACATTGGCATGGATCAAAATAGTTCTTCTTTTGAGAATATACATTACGTTGATCAATTTTTTGCTGTAGATGATGAGCTGTTTCTATTTTCGGATATAAAAGGAAGAAGACTGTGGCCGCAAAGCAATCATGAACTGTCTGAAGTGGTTAATCAAATTCATATACAGGACGAATTCAGTCATGAACAGGTTCTGGTGATTCATGAAAAAGACCAGTATGTACTGATCTCCGGGTGTGCTCATAATGGTATTTTGAATATTCTGGATAAATTCAGAACAATCTTTGCAAGAGATCCTGACCTTGTGATCAGCGGGTTTCATATGAAGAAAAAAACAGTGTATTCTCCGGAAGAAATCAGTACGATCAAAGCAATTGCATGCGAACTGAAAAGAATGGATCATACAATGTTTTACACCGGACACTGTACCGGCAGGCCGGCATTTGATCTTATGAAGGAAATCATGGGAGAACGTCTGCAGAAGATGAATGCAGGAGATGTGATTTTATGGAAAGAGCATGACATAGCATAGTCATTGAAAGACTGCGAATTGCATAAAAGATTATGAAGTGTATAATGCCTTTAAAGTAAAGTGAGGTAATTCAGATGCCGGATATTACAGGACATACAGAACTGGTGGGCTTGATGGCTTATCCGATTCGACATACACAATCACCGGTAACGCATAATCTGGCTTATGACATCAATGGGGATGATGTGATTCAGCTGGCTTTCGAAGTTGATCAGTCTTCTTTAAAAGATGCTGTGCAGAGTATACGTGCTCTGAAAATGCTGGGATCTAATATTTCCATGCCGAACAAGACGGCTGTGCTGCAGTATCTCGATGAAGTGGATGAAGCTGCAGAACTTTGCGGTGCAGTGAATACAGTTGTGAATTTGCGCGATGAAAAAGGAGAAGTGTCCGGCCGCCTGAAAGGCTATAACACAGATGGTATGGGCTACTGGCACTCACTTTCAGAAGAAAACATTTGTTTCAAAGGAATGAAGATGGTTCTGATCGGTACCGGCGGTGCTGCTTCAGCAATCGCTGTCACAGGTGCGCTGGAAGGTGTTTCGGAAATACATATTTTTAACCGTAAAGATTCTTTCTGGAACAGAGGCGTGGAACTTGTACAGACGATCAGAGAACATACATTATGTACAGCTACTCTGGATTCTCTGGATGATCATGCTCTTCTGAAAGAAAGAATGATGGATGCGGATCTGTTCTGCGACGCAACCGGTGCAGGAATGCATCCTCTTGAAAATGTGTCCAATATTCCGGATGTATCTTTCTTTCGCAAAGATCTGATTGTTACGGATACAGTTTATGTACCGAAAGAAACAGTTATGATGAAGCAGGCAAAAGAAGCAGGCTGCACAAGAGTGATGAACGGAATGGGAATGATGCTTTTTCAGGCATTAACCGCCATAGAATTGTATACAGGAAAGAAAACACCTGCAGATTATATGAAGAAAAAACTCGGATTATAATGAAAACCTCACCGGAAAGGCGAGGTTTTGTTTTATAAAGACTTGTGGACCAGCTGAAGTACAGTACTCAGATCATCAACTCTCATCTGTCCGGGAGCGGATGCTGTTCCAAGAGCTCCGAAAGTAAGACAGGATCCGAATACTTCACCGCACATGCGGCTTATAACACCGGCTGACGACATGGACATTGTAATGACCGGTGTCTTCGTGTGTTCCGATGTCATTTCTTCTGTAGCTGAAAGAAGGGCAAGAACATCTTTTCTGTTTTGCGGCATTACTGCGATTTTAGCAATGTCAGCGCCCATATCCTGCATGAAACACAGCCTTTTTACGATCTCTTCCTGTGAAGGAGTTTTAAAGAAATCATGATTTGAAGCAATAACCTTGGTTCCTGATTTATGTGCTTCGGTGATAATTTTACTTACTGTTTCATCTCCGGAGAAAATTTCCACATCGATCAGGTCGGCATAACCTGATTCTGCAGCAGCAATATTGAGCTTAACATACTGCTCTGTCGATATTTCACGCGCTCCGCCTTCTTTTTTTGTACGGAATGTCATAAGAAGCGGCAGCGGACTGATAGCGGTGTTTACCTTTTCGAGTAATGCAGCCAGCTGCTCTGTATGAAATACATCCTCGTAGAAATCAATGCGCCATTCAACGATATCTGCATCCGAATGACGGATTTCAGAAGCTTTTTTAAGAATTTCCTCTTCAGAAGAGGCAACAATAGGAACACAGATTTTAGGGATACCGGATCCCAGTTCAATATTTCTTACTTTAACAACAGTCATAGATTCAAACCTTTCATAACTGATTTCAATCATAGCATTGATTGCGGTATAATTGGCAGACAGGAGATTTTATATGAATCAAAGAAAGCTTGCGGCAGCTGCAAATATTCTGATTTCAGTATTCAGTTTTAACGGTATATGCATGAGTATCAGAAACAGCGGGCTGCAAATGCTGCAATACTATACAGTGGACAGCAATATTCTTGCACTTGCTGCATCGGTGTATTGCTTGTATTGCGGGTATAAAGGTGAATATAAAAGAGGACTGCTGATCAAATATATCTCGGTTTGCTGTGTTATGGTAACATTCCTTGTAGCAGCGGCAGTACTTGCACCGATGCAGAGAATGCCGGGGTCCACATACTTAGCATCTCTGCTGCACTTTACAACGCAAGGAGATTTCCTGTACATGCATCTTCTTGTACCGTGGATATCCTTTCTTAGTTTTGTGATGATTGATCCTGCAATGAACAGCAGCTGGTCCGTGACTTTGAAAGCACTGCTGCCGACAATTATTTACGGGACGGTCACAGTTGTATTGAATCTTTGTAATATTATGCACGGACCATATCCGTTTCTTATGGTACACGAGCAGAGTCTTGTGATGAGTATTCTGTGGATTGCAGTGATTCTTTTGATCGCGTGGGCTGCCGCGGCAGCAGCAAGGTTATTGAACGAACACAAGGAAAGGTAAATGATATGCAGAATGAACGTTTTAGATTAATTATGAAGACAAGTCTGACAGGAATTGCTGTCAATGTTGTGCTGGCTTTGATCAAGGTGATCACAGGGACGATGGCCAATTCAATTGCAATTGTTCTGGACGGTATTAATAACCTTTCAGATGCAGGTTCTTCCTTAATTACGATGATCGGAACTGCACTGGCAGGAAGGCCTGCTGACAAGAAGCATCCTTTTGGCTACGGGAGGATGGAATATCTGTCTTCGCTGATTATTTCGGCGCTTGTTCTTTATGCGGGAATTTCATCGTTTTCTGAATCAGTGGACAAAATTATTCATCCGGCGGAATCAGAGTATTCGGTAATTACACTTTGCATAGTAGCAGCCGCAGTTGCGGTAAAAGCGTTACTTGCGCTTTATACAGGCAGAATGGGGAAGAAGGCCAACTCTGATTCACTGATTGCATCCGGAAAAGAAGCGATGATGGATGCCGCGGTATCAACAGTTACATTGGTGACAGCACTGCTGTACCTTTTCAGCGGAATCAGTCTGGAGGCCTGGCTTGGTGCAGTAATAGCAGTCATCATTATAAAGGCAGGAATCGAACTGCTTGGTGAAACAATATCACGAATCCTTGGTGAGCCTTCAGAGGTCGAACTTGCGGTAAATATTAAGAAGACGGTCTATAGTTTTCCGGAAGTTAATGGTGTCTATGATCTGGTAATGAATAACTATGGCCCGGAGACATATTTTGCATCTGTTCATATTGAAGTGAATGATACGCTCAGTATTCGAGAACTTGACACGTTAACAAGAAAGATTACGGACAAGGTACTTGCAGAACAAAATGTCTATCTTACGGCGGTTGGTATTTATGCAAAAAATACAAAAGATCAAGAAATGACGCAGCTGGAAGAAAATGTAAAAGCAATTGCACTCAGACATGACGGAATAAAAGCATTCCATGGATTCTACGCAGATATCAGGGAAAAGAAGATGAGTTTTGATCTGGTAGTAACGCTGAATATAAAAGACAGATTGACGGTGTTTGATGAAGCAGTACGGGAGATCAAAGAAAACTATCCGGAGTTTACAGTAGTCAGTTCGATGGACATGGATATGCAGGAAGCTCTGCAGGATTGACATCTGCTTAATGAAGCAGCTCATAGGGCTGCTTTTAAAATAGGGAAATATCTAACGAAATTAGGCGGAGAGGAAAGGGAAAGTAGGCAAAAATATTTTTAAAAAAAGTACTTGCAAAGGAGGAGAGGGAGGGGTAATATAAACAAGCACTTCGGG
>R19__coassemble_50_pt1 | contig 72332 bp, 66 predicted proteins | sample R19__metabat2_low_PE_032 | metagenome-assembled genome bin R19 | reverse complement strand
CGGATCTTCTTCCACTCGCCGTGTTATTATACGAAATTTATGCTTTTAAAACAACCGGAAATTCGCGTTATTCCAGCGGAAAGATAGATGTATATTCAGTAATCTTGCGCTGAATGAGCGGATCTTCGGGCGGTACATAGAACAGCGTATATTCATCCGGAGCGATTCTGTCCGGATCAAGCTGCTTTCTGTACTCCGCAGGTGATCTGTGCAGAACCTCCTTGAATTTAGCGTTGAATGTTTTCAGATCCGCAAAACCGTTTCTGATGGCAATTTCTGTTAACGGTGCATCACTTAAAGCAAGATCCGACAGGGCATTCCGGAAGCGGATGCGAGTAAGAAAGTCATGAAAGTTCATATTGACTGTATTCTTGAACAAGGTGGAAACATAGGTACGGTTGTAATTCGAAATGCCGGCAAGATCTTCAAGTGTAATCTTTTCAGCATAATGTTTCTCCATATAAGAGATCAGTGCACCGACTGCCTCCTTCTGACCGTCATCCTCCTCCGGTGTTCCTTTAACAACAACCGGATTGAAATATTCCACCAGTGCCGATGCCAGCATAATCATAGCTGCTTTGGCAATCTGGGCAGCATACGGCTTGTCGGAAGACATTGCCTGATACACCTGTACAGCATAGAAACGAAGAAGTCTGTATTTTCTGGTGTTTCTTGTCTTTTCATCCGACCAGCATTCAGGAAACTGGAAAGAAGTTCCTTTTTTCAGATAAGGCTTGAAAACAGATGGAGAAAAGTGAATAACGATCGTTCTTGACATATCCGCCAGTGAGAAAGAGGCGTGCCCTCTTCCCGGAGAAGTCAGCACAACATCGTTCTCTTCCAGAAAACCCGTATCGCTGCCGCGGCAGTATTCCAGCTTTCCCGAAAGAAGCACGGTAAGCTCATAAAAGTCCTCATGCCAGTGATACCGGTAGTTCATAATCTGATGTCCGTAGCTTTCAATCACCAGCTGTTCTCTCGGCCATCTCATTTCAAATCTTGCATTTTCTTCACTCATGATTTTTCTCCGTTTCGAAATATTTTCCCTGTTCAGAAAATTCAGACTTCGAATTTTCTAAATTCATTATAATTGCATGAATTCCCGGTTTCAGCAAAGAAATCGTCAAAATTTCACTGTATTTATGCAAATTTCAAATTTTCGATAAGGTGCAGATTATAAATAAGCAAAATTCTCATAAGTTTTTCTACAGGGAAAATATTTGGATTCAAAATTCGATTTGCCGGACTTTTCTGCAAGCGCTTGCATATGAAATATCCGTTTTTCCAAAAAAATGTTATGAACTTTATCAGTCGCGGAAATCTGCGGTTTTCTGTTTAATAGCATCGAAAGCGGAAGGTTCCGGGAAAGCCTCTGCATTCATAAAAATTAAGGAAGGTTAGAAACTATGTCTACACAAATGATTATCTGCCTGGTTATCTTCGTAGCTACTCTTGTCAGCTATATGCTCAACAAGATTCCTATGTGGGTAACAGCTCTGCTCTCCCTCTCTGCACTCTACATTACAAAGTGCATTGACGCTACTGAAGCTCTGTCAGGATTCGCCAATAACAATACTGTCCTGATGGCTGCATGCTTCATCCTCGCTATGGGCTTCAACAAGACTTCTGTCGTTGATAAGCTCTGTAATTTCCTTCTGAAAGTCTTCAAGGGTTCTACATGGGCTGTATACTGCGGATATATGATCCTGGCTGCCATCCTGACAAACCTGATTTCTTCTCCGATGGTATGCTATGCAATCGTATCCCCTCTGCTCTGCTCCCTTCTGGACAAGCAGGGTGAATCCCGTTCCAAGTATATGTTCGCTCTCGTAGTTGTATGCGTAGGCTGCTGCGGTATCCTGCCGTTCGCTACAGCTGTTTCCCAGGCTGCACAGTTCACAGGCTTCATGGAAACATACGGCTTCACAGGCGGCTTCGATACAATGGCATTCTTCTGGGGCAGATGGCCTGTTATGATCGTAATCCTGCTCTGGGCTATGTTCCTCGCTCCGAAGACATCCCCTCAGCAGCCCATCATCCCGATCGCTGCTACAGAAAAGAAAGCAAAGGATACAGCTTCCAAGCTCTCCAAGTTCTCTGATACAGCCGGCATCATCATCTTCTTCGCATCTGTTATTCTGATGGTCAAGGCTCCCTTCGGAATGCCTTCATGGTTCTATGCATTCTTCTGCGCACTGCTCATGGTTATGTTCGGTGTTGTAGATCAGAAAGCTGCTCTTTCCGAAATCCCCTGGGATATGTTAATGCTCTATGTCGGTGCTCTGGCTCTTGGTACAGGTCTTGTTAACACAGGTGCAGGCGAAATGCTCGGCAACTGGCTGGCAGGTGTTGTAGGCGGAACAAAGAACTCCTATGTTATCGGTGCTCTGTTCTTCGTTATTCCTTTCGTTATCACACAGTTCATGCTCAACCGTTCTGTTACTGCAGTATTCATCCCGATCTGCCTGCTGACATGCTCAGCTCTTGGCGCTAATCCGATCGGACCGATGATGCTCGTACAGGCTGGTTCCCTGACAGCATTCATGACACCTATGGCTACTCCTGCAGTACCTATGGCTATGGCAGACGGCGGCTACGATCTGAACTCCCTGTTCAAGTCCGGCTGGCTGATCTCCATCCTGCTCTGTGTTGTATACATCTTCTTCACAATGACAATTTACCCTTGTTTCTGATAACAAGGATACATAGATCATATGGATCTCAAGGAAAAAAAAGAAAAAGCCAACGTCATCAGAAACAGAGACCGCTTCGGAACAATGTCTTCTGAAGAACTTGCTGCTCTTCCCGGAAGTGAGCAGGTTCTTCAGATTCCTTGTGAGGATCATACAGTTACTGTTTATGCAATCACACCCGATACAGAACTGAAACATCCTTCTCCCCTGCTGATCAATTTCCATGGCGGCGGCTTCATCAAGGTACGCGGTGACCGCGACAAGCGTTACTGCAGCTGCCTTGCACAGGATTTAAACTGCATCATCTGGGATGTCGACTACAGTGTCGCTCCCGAACATCCGTTCCCCGCAGCAGTTAATGAAGCATACGCTGTATGTGCATACGCATTCGAACATGCGGAAGAGTACGGATTCGACAAAACACGCATTTCCATTGCCGGACACAGTGCAGGCGGCACACTGACTGCTGCCACACTGATCAATGCACAGCGCAAAAAGGAATTTACTTTCAGAAGTGCTCTGATGGAATACTTCCCTTCCGACTTCAAGAGAGATCCTGCTTCCAAGCTTACACCGAAGCTGGCAGCTGATCCCTGGCGGATCAGACGTGCTCAGACAGAAGCTGAATATACAACTTTCTATCTGAGTTCGGAAGAAGATATGGATAATCCTCTTTGCTGTCCGATGTTTGCATCTGATGAAGAATTCGCCGGCTTCCCTGAATGTCTGGTCATCTCCGCAGGTACAGACACACTTGTAAATGAAGTTGATGACTTTACAAAGAAACTGATTGAAAATGGTGTTACAGTTACAGCTAAAAGAATCCCTGAAGCAATGCATGGATTCACCGTCAACCGTACGGACGGATGGGAAAGAGCAGTCGCTCTGCATGTCAGCTTCTTCCGTCATTCGTTCGAATAAACCAGGAGAAACAAAATGAAAATTACTGATCTTAAGCTCCGCTTTGCGAAGCATTACCTGTTCGTAGAAATCTATACAGATGCAGGCATCAAAGGTCTTGGTGAAGCAGGAAACTGGGGCTTCCTCAGTTCCACAGCTGATGCCATCCTGAAGTTCAAGCCGTATCTGATCGGCAAGGACCCTTTCAATGTAGAAGATATCTGCCAGAACCTCTACCGTGCTGTCTACTTCAGAGGCTCTGTCATCATGAGTGCAATTTCTGCAATCGATATTGCCTGCTGGGACATCAAGGGCAAGGCTCTCGGTGTACCGGTATATCAGCTGCTTGGCGGAAAGACACGTGACAAAGTACGTGTATATGCATCTGTCATGACAAAAACAGAAGACCTTGATGAACTTGCAAAGAGCTACAAGGAACTCAAGGATATGGGCTACAACGCTGCCAAGGTATTCGTCAACGGTCCCGTCAAGTCAAAGAACGAAGGTTTTGATGAATACTATTCCGGCAGAGTAGAAGATGAACTGAACAAGGTTCGTATTGTACGTGAAGCTGTCGGTCCTCACTTCGATCTGATTCTGGAAGCTCACAGAGGCATGGATGTGCCTACCGCTATTACTTTCGGACGTGAAGTAGAAAAGTACAGACCGATGGTATTCGAAGACCCGATTACACCGGATAATATCGATTCCATGGCACTGGTCGCTGACAAAGTAAATATCCCGATCACAACAGGTGAACGTTTCACAAACATCAAAGAATATGAAATGCTGATGAGACGTGCTTCCATCCGCTACATCAGACCTGATGTATGTGCTGTCGGCGGCATTACTGCAACAAAGAAGATTGCAGCAATGGCTGAAGCAAATGATGTCATGGTGATCCCTCACAACCCTCTCGGACCTGTATCCACAGCTGCTTGTCTGCAGATCTGTGCATGCATCCCCAACCTGGGCATTCAGGAACTTCCGGGCTTTATGCTCAACGGTGCTGAAGATGCAATGCTGAAAGAACCGCTCAAGGTTGAAAACGGCTATCTGCTCATCCCCGAAGCTCCCGGTATCGGTATCGAACTGGCTGACAACGCTGAAGAACTCTATCCTGCAAACGAAAGAGGTTCCAACGTTGCCAAGAGAATGTACGACGGTTCCGTAAAAGACTGGTAATCAATACTCCGGCACCCCTTATCCGGAATATTGACAATAAAGAAAAGACGATGTACTCCGCCAACTGGTACATCGTCTTTTTGTTTTACAGAATCAGAAAAGCATAGGCAGCCAGTGCTGCACACCAGGCAATGAAACACTGCCACAGAACAACTCCCGCTGCTGCCGAAGCACCGAGTTCTCTTTTAATTGATGCAATTGCGGCAACACACGGTGTGTAAAGCAGGGAGAATACGAGCATAGAACCGGCTGAAGCTGCTGACAAAGCCGCACTGACGCTGCCGTTAAAGAGAATCTCCATTGTGGATACAACACTTTCCTTGGCAAGGAAACCGCTGATCAGTGAAGTCACAATGCGCCAGTCACCAAGACCCAGAGGCTTGAACAAAGGTACAAGCACACCGGCAATCATAGCAAGAATGCTGTCTTGTGAATCTTCGATCAGATTAAGATGGAGATCAAAGCTCTGCAGGAACCATACGGCAATAGTAGCGATCAGAATAATACTGAATGCTCTGGTCAGAAAATCCTTTGCCTTTTCCCACAGAAGACGAGCAACCGTCTTCGCACCGGGCATGCGGTAGTTCGGCAGTTCCATGACAAACGGTACAGGCTCTCCTTTAAACAGCGTATTTTTGAAAAGGAATGCGCAGAGAATACCTGCCGCAATACCAAGAAGATACAGACCTGTCATGATCAGCCCTCCCCGTTTCGGGAAGAAGGCATTGACAAAGAAGGCATAGATCGGCAGTTTCGCTGTACAGCTGAAGAACGGTGTCAGAAGGATCGTCATCTTCCTGTCTCTTTCCGAAGGCAGTGTACGTGTTGACATGACTGCCGGTACCGTACAGCCGAAACCGATCAGCATCGGTACAATGCTTCTGCCGGAAAGACCGATTCTTCTTAGAAGCTTGTCCATAAAGAAGGCAACTCTTGCAATATATCCTGAGTCTTCCATCAGTGACAGGAAGAAGAACAATGTTACAACAACCGGCAGAAAGCTCAGTACACTTCCTACGCCTTCAAAGATGCCGTCAATCACAAGACTGTGAACTGCTTCATTCACCTGCATGGAAGTCATCCACGTATCCGCTGCAGCTGTCAGCGCTTCAATTCCCGCTGCCAGAAGATCCTGCAGGAAAGCACCGATGACATTGAAGGTCAGCCAGAAGACAGTTCCCATAATCAATGCAAAACACGGTATTGCTGTCCATTTTCCGGTAAGAATACGGTCGATCTTCTCCGTACGGATTCTTTCTTTGCTTTCCTTCGGCTTGATGACTGTCTGTTCACAGACTCTTTCAATGAAGTCAAAACGCATATCGGCGATGGCCGCCTTGCGGTCCATGCCGCTTTCCTTTTCCATCTGAATGATGATATGTTCCAGCAGATCTTTTTCATTCTGATCAAGCTGCAAAGCATCATAGATCAGTGCATCCCCTTCAATTGCCTTGGTTGTCGCAAAACGTGCGGGGATTCCCGCCCTTTCCGCATGATCTTCAATCTGTGCGCAGACCGCATGGATCGCACGATGCACAGCACCGCCATGATCTTCAATACTGCAGTAATCCTGCACTGCCGGACGTTCCTGGTTTCTGGCAATATGTACAGCATGCCGGACAAGTTCATCCACGCCTTCATTCTTCACTGCGGAAATCGGGATAACGGGAACACCGAGAAGATTCTCCATCTTGTTGATATCGATGGAGCCGTGATTTCCCAGTACTTCATCCATCATGTTCAGTGCCAGAACCATCGGTACATTCAGTTCCAGCAGCTGCATCGTCAGATAAAGATTTCTCTCAATATTTGTCGCATCCACGATGTTGATAATCGCTTTCGGTTTTTCGTTCAGCACAAAGTTTCTGGATACAATTTCCTCAGCACTGTACGGAGACATGGAATAAATTCCCGGAAGATCCGTGACCAGCGTATCCGGATATCCTTTGATCACACCGTCTTTCCGGTCAACCGTTACACCGGGGAAATTACCCACATGCTGGCGGGAACCGGTCAGACAGTTGAACAATGTCGTTTTGCCGCAGTTCTGATTGCCGGCAAGGGCAAATGTAAGCAATGTTCCTTCCGGAAGCGGATCGCCGTCTCCTTCCGTATGGAAGCGTCCTTCTTCGCCAAGTCCGGGATGTTCGGATTTCCCGATTTTCTCAATTCTCTGATGCCGGTTGTGTCTTTGGGCAATCGGCTCAATTTCAATCTTTTCAGCATCAGCCAGACGCAGTGTCAGTTCATATCCGTGCACCTGAAGTTCCATGGGATCTCCCATCGGGGCAAACTTCACGGTTGTCACTTCCGCGCCGGGGATAACTCCCATGTCAAGAAAGTGCTGCCGCAGCGCACCTTCTCCGCCTACTGACCTGATTACCGCTGACTTTCCTGCCGCAAGTTCATTCAGTTTCATTTCTCTACCTCACAAAAAATATCCCGAAGCGACGGGATTCCGGGCATTGAATCCGCTTTGTTCACTTCAGGATATTCATCCTGCGACACTATTATAATCAGTATTGGTAGTCGTGACTAATTTTTTGTTTCCTTTTCCAGTCTGGCTTTTTCTTTCTTTGTTTCAATAACATGTCTGACTGCCATGACCGGATCATGGAAGATCATGCGGGGACCGGCATATCTCATAACTTTCCTGATGGCTTCTCTCTTTTCCGGTTTGTAGCAGTGCACCTTGCAGTTTGCACAGAAGGTCTTTGTTTCCATGAAAGGACATTTATCACTGCGGAAACAAGCATAGTCTGCGAGTTCTCTGCACTCATCGCACATGCAGCCTTTCTTTGTACCGTGATTGCCGTTGCAGTAGATGCCGATCATCTGTACAACCACTCTTTTTTCACGTTCTCTTTTTGTTTCAATATCCTTTGCCATCAGCTGATCCTCCCGTTTTCAGCAGAATACACACGGTCTGCCACCGCCATTGTAGATGCTCTGTGAGAGACGAGTACAACTGTCTTTCCTTTGCTTTCCTCTCTCAATGCCTTCAGGATTACTGCTTCATTCAGACTGTCCAGATTGCTGGTAGGTTCATCCAGCATCATCAGATCTGCATCATGCAGGAAAGCTCTCGCCAGTCCGATTCTCTGCCGTTCGCCTCCTGACAGCGTATCTCCCAGTTCACCGACAGGTGTATCATATCCCTGCGGAAGTGTCATGATGAAATCATGGACCGAAGCCTTTCTGCATGCATCAATGATTTCTTCATCCGTCGCATCCGGTTTTGCGACCAGAAGATTGGAACGGACGGAATCATGGAACAGATGTGTATCCTGTGTTACAAAGCTTTCCATATTTCTGAGATCTGATGTATTGATCTCTTCCAGAGATTTCCCGTGAATTTTGATTTCTCCTTCATTCACCTTCCAGAAGCGCATCATCAGTTTCAATAATGTACTCTTGCCTGAACCGGAGCGTCCGGTAATCCCGGTAATTGTATTTGCCGGAATTTCCAGTGAAAGATGATCCAGAATCTTTTCTTCTTCATAAGAGAAGCTGACATCATCCACCTGCGTGTCCCCGAAGGAGGTCTTTTCTTTACCGCTGATTTCTTCAATCAGAGGTTCTTCTTCCAGAATATCCAGCACACGGTTTCCGGAAGCGAATGTGTTCTGCAGAGTGCTTCCCAGAGCCGCCAGAGCATTGAAAGGCCCGAAAGAACTCATCAATGCCAGAGTCGGTATCAGAACACCCTCAAAGCCTGTAATTCCCTTCTGATAAAGATGTACAGACAATGACAGCATGGCAAAGTCAAAGATCAGAATCAATGCATTGACAATGCCTGCATTTCTTCCGGAAATTCTTTTCAGTACTTCTTCATCCTTGCTCAATGCTTCCGTTTTGCGCATCATCTCTTCCAGTCTTTCCTCACCGGTGCCGAACTGGCGGATCTCAAACAGACCGCGCAGACTTTCCAGTACAAATGATGCAAGATCACCTGCACCGGTACGGATTCTCGAACCTGTATCACCGGAGGATTTTGAAATCATGACCGGTACGATCACACCGATTGTGACATATGCCGCAAAAGTCAGCAGTCCCAGCACCGGTGCATAGCTGCCGGTCAGGCATATCATGATGATGCCGTAAAGAACTGCAATTACGATCGGAGAAATGGTATGTGCATAGAATACTTCAAGCAGTTCAATATCAGAAGTAATCAGGTTGATCAGATCCCCTCTGTCTCTGCCTTCCAGCTTTGCCGGACATAGTTTTCTTAATGAAGCAAAGACACGGTCACGGATCAGAGCCAGAAGTGTAAAGGCAATAAAGTGATTTCTGTTCTGTTCAAAGTAACGAAGGAAAGCTCTGAGAGCCGCAAAGAATACCGCACCGGCAAACAGCACCGGAATGCTGAAAGGTGCAGGCATGCCGAGTACATGCAGAATTGCATATCCTCCGAAGATCGTAATAAAGCTGGCACACAGATGACCTGCCAGTCCCATTGTAACTGCCAGAATCATATGTCCCGCAAGAGGTCTTACAAGACCGGAAAGCTTCATCATTACAGTAAAGCCGTTTCTCTTCATATCAGTCTTCCCCCTTTGCGAACTGTTCCAGTTCTTTCTGCACATTCCACAGTTTTTCATATGTACCGTGCATATTCAGAAGTTCTTCATGCGTTCCTGCTTCTGCAATAACGCCGTGATCCATACAGTAGATTCGGTCTGCATTTACCGCATTGGCAAGTCTGTGAGAGATCAGTACAACTGTTTTTGTTCTTGCAAGTTCATGAATCTCATTCATGATGTCATTTTCACTTTCAATATCGATGTTGGAAGTTGCTTCATCAAAGATATAAACTTCGGTATCTTTTAACAGTGCTCTGGCCAGAGCAAGACGCTGACGCTGGCCGCCGGAAAGATTGGCTGCTCTTTCCTGCAGAAGTGTATCAAGACCTTTTTCACTCCTTAAGAAACCGGCAATCTTTACTTTTTCAAGCACATCCCACAGTTTCGCATCGTCCGCATCCGCATCACCGGCAAGCAGATTGTCCCTTACAGTCCCCTTGAACAGATACGAATGATTGGATACATAAGTCACATGTTCAAACAGTGAATCTTCCGAGATATCATGCAGTTCCGCACCTCCTGCACATGCCGAACCCGTATAGTGTGCATTGACTCCGGTAATGATCCCGGAAATCGTAGACTTTCCGCATCCGCTTTCTCCGGCAATGGCGGTAAAGCTGCCCGGCTGAATAACAATGTTCACATCATGCAGAACTTCGTGTTCACCGTCATAGGAGAAGCATACATCTTTCAGTACAATCTCTCCGCCTTCGGGGAAATCTGCAGTTCCTTTGCTGTCTTCGGGAAGGTCAATCAGCCGGAAAATCTTATCACAGGCTGCCATGCCGTTCATGGCTGTATGGAAATAGCTTCCCAGCTGGCGCATAGGAATAAAGAAGTCCGCTGAAAGAAGGATAATCAGAAGACATCCGGCCACATCAATCTTTCCGGCTCTTAACTGTGTAACTGCAAGAATCATGCCGAGTGCAGCACCGCCGTAAGCAATAAAGTCCATAATCGTAATAGAGTTCAGCTGCATTGTCAGAACCTTCATCGTTATAACTCTGAACTTCTCTGCTTCTTCATTCATCTGCTTGTGCTTGTATGCATCGGACTGATAGATCTTGAGGGTTGTAAGACCCTGCAGGTTCTCCAGGAAGATATCTCCGAGTGCTGTATACTGACCCCAGTATCTGCCGAGCAGTTTCTTTGCCCAGGTCTGCACAGCCGCAATCGCCACCGGAATCAGAGGCACACAGATCAGAAGTACCAGTGAAGAAGTAAAACTGACAAAACTCAGTACAATAAACAGTGTAACCGGTGCAAGCACAGCATAGAAGAACTGCGGAATATACGCACCGAAATATGTCTCCAGCTGATCAACGCCTTCCACCGTAACCTGAATCACTTCGGATGTCGGAACGCTCTCATTGTAGGAAACACCCAGTCTTTCCAGCTTTCTGAAGATCTTTTCCCGCAGTACATGCTTGACAGCCTTTGATGAGAGATAGCTCATCCTGGAAGCACCTGCAGTGCAGATATAACGCACTGCAATCGCTGTAATTACAGCAGCCGCTGTAAGTGTCATAGATACTTCTGTATTGCTTACAAGGGATGCAAGCAGACCGCTGATGCTGTACATCATTGCGATATTTGCCAGAAGAGCAATCCACTGAAACAGGATATTGCCCGCAATATATTTCACACTGCCTTCCACCATGGAAATCAGTCTTTTATCAGGCATCATAACAATCGCCTCGCTTTCATTTATTAGTTCTCACTAACTAACTCAAGATTATACGCAAAGATGAGTGTTTTTACAAAGCAAAACTGCACAATAAAAGGCAGGTTCTCACAGAACCTGCCCGTCGTTCTTCTCAAATTCAGGCTTCTTCAACAAATGCCTTGTAAGCTCTCATTGCTTCATAGACATCCACTTTGGATACAACTTCGCAAGGAGCGTGCATATTCTGAACAGCTACACCCATATCCACACAGTCCATGCCGTAGTTTGCGCAGATATAAGCAATTGTTCCGCCTCCGCCGACATCCACCTTGCCGAGTTCGCTGGTCTGCCATGCAACGTGATTGCGGTCAAAGATTCCGCGTACCTGTGCAACAAATTCAGCACGTGCATCATTACAGCCGCTCTTTCCGCCGCGGCCGGTGAACTTCGCCATAACGATTCCTTTGCCGAAGAAGCAGGTATTCTTCATTTCATTTACTTCCGGGAAATTCGGATCATAGGCAGCGTTGACATCTGAAGAGAGCATTTTTGAATTTGCCAGTGCCCTGCGTACATTCATTTCTGTATACTGTCCGCACTTTTCCATCACTTCCGCAACAGTATTTTCAAAGAAGTGTGACTGCGCACCGGTAGCGCCGATACTGCCGACTTCCTCTTTATCCGTAAGGATGACGACAGAAGTCTTTTTCAGATTCTCTGCATTGATCAGACCCATCAGAGAAGTATATGCACATACTCTGTCATCATGACCGTAGCCAAGAATCATGCTTCTGTCGAAGCCCACATCTCTTGCCGGTCCTGCAGGAACAATCTCCAGTTCGGCAGAAAGGAAATCATCTTCTTCGATATCATACATTTCCTTAAGAATATTCAGAATGCCTTCCTTGACGGAAGCCTTTTCTTCATCACCTGCCGGAATGCCGCCGATGGTCAGATTCAGCTGTTCCCCTTCGATTGCTTTCGCAGCTGTTTTCTGCATCTGTTCGGCAGAGAAATGAATCAGAAGATCAGAGAATTCGAATACCGGATCATCGGGCTGATCGCCAATTGCAATGTTCACTGTTGTACCGTCGGTTCTGCATACAACACCGTGAATTGCCATTTCTCTGGCCACCCACTGATATTTCTTGATACCGCCGTAGTAATGTGTATCAAGAAGAGCAATATCATGATCTTCATACAAAGGATTCTGCTTTACATCTACTCTCGGGCTGTCAATATGTGCGCCAAGAATATTCATGCCGTTCTTCATCGGCTCTTCACCGATCACAAAAGCAGCGAATGTCTTGCCGTAGAGCTGAGCATAAACTTTATCCCCGGCTTTCAATGTATCCATATCATCAAGACATCTGAAACCATTCTCTTCACAGATCCGGATGGAATTAGTGACTGCTTCTCTTTCCGTCTTGGATGCAGTCAGAAACTTCTTGTACTCTTCACAGAAATCCGTCACCTTCTGACGATCTGCCGTGAGCCATGCATTCTTACGTTCAATCTTTCCCATAATGTACCTCTTTCAAAAACAAGTGTGTGCAAAAAAGAGCATACCCCTGCAAGATGAAGTTTGCAAGCATTTCACCTCAGGCATGCTCTTGTCGTTCATTGTTTTTATTTCTTTTCTTTCAGTCCGGCAGTTTGTTCAGATTTGTGTACAGAGGGAAAAGCCAGTTTGCCGATCACAATTCCTTCCGTGCACTCAATTTCCGCATAGCCTCCTTCTTCCTTCATCAGCTTTTCCACGCTCACTCTGCCGTCCGGTTCAAACACAATATCTTTCATAAGCGTATAAGCAAAAGATACTTCTGTATAACCTTCTGCCGGATGGACATACAGATATACAGGCAGACTTTCATCCGCATGAAGAAGAATGCCGGCATGAAGATGGTCCATAATTCTGGAAATAGTATGACTGTGGACGACAAGTTCGGAAGAGTCCCATTCTGCTTCCAGTTCCACATGATAACCCATATCTTTCAAGCTGCCCGCAATGACGGATAAAGTCTCTTCGAAAACAACTTTCGCATCTGTTTTCTGAATTTCCCCTTTCCGGCTGTTTCCGCCGGTCATGAAGGCCTCGAACATGCGGTCGGTCAGTTTTTTTATTTCTTTTGCTTTTACTTTGGATTTTTCTATATACTCTTCTGTTTTGTCTGAATCTTCAATATTCTTTGAAAGAATATCCAGATACAGCAGCAAAGATGTCAGCGGAGTACGGATCTGGTGGGAAAGATTTACAACAAGAAGATCACTTTCAGCAGATGCCTTCTCTCTTTCCGCAATATTTTCAATCATGGATTCACGCATGTGGTTCATGCCTTCCGCCAGAGAAGCAAGTTCATCATTCCCCTTTACCGTCACAGGGTGGTCGAGAATCCCGGTTTCCATAATCTTGATTTCTTTTTCCAGTTCCTGGATATATCTGACTTTCTTTCTGATATACAGGAATATAATGAGCAGAAAGATACAGATGGAAAACACCGTCATGAACAGTTCCACCTGGTAATACAGTTCAACATCGAAATAACCGAGAAGATATACATCTGCTTCTCCGTCAGCGAATGCAATCGACTCACAAGCTGTTTCCTTCAGTGTAATAAAATCCGTGTATGTTCCTGCCGCCTGATACTCAAGAGAATCAAATACAACGCTGCCGTCACGAATAACAGCCATCTCCAGAAAGGCATTATGATGCCTGTCCATCCATTCCAGCATTGCTTCATGATCCGAAGGAATGATCCCCGAAGCTTCCGTGTATCTGTCGAATTCTTCAAGTACTTTTTCATTCTTCTTGCCGAGGTAATCATACTTTTCGACCATAACGTCAAGAATATCCGCAGTAAATGACATGCTGATATTGAAAAAGACAATACTCACAATAAAGCTCAGTATGGTTACAAGAAGAATGGATAAAGTCAGAGAATGATGTTTCTTATTCAAAGCGGTACCCCTTTCCCCATACATTGATGATATGCTCCGGATCATCCGGATTCTTTTCAATCTTCTTGCGCAGTTTCCGGATATGAACCATAACCGTACTGCTGGAGGTATATTCATAACTTTCCGCCCATACTGTTTCATACAGCTGCTTTGCCGAGAATACAGCATCCGGATGTTTCATCATCAGTTCCAGAAGACCATACTCAATATCCGTCACTTTCACCTGTGCTCCCCGCACAGTCAAAGTTTTTAATCCGGTATTCAGTTCAATATCACCGCACCGGATGATCTCATCTTCAGAAACTGTTCTCTTTCCCTGATAAACACGGTATCTTCTGATCAGAACTTTCACCCTGGTCAGAAGTTCTTCAAATGAGAACGGTTTTCCGAGATAGTCATCCCCGCCTGCCATCAGCCCTTCATAACGCGCATGACTTCCCGTCTTTGCCGTAAGGAAAAGAATCGGCACACCTGAGATTTCACGGATCTTGCGGCAGATGTAGACACCGTCTCCGCCCGGCATCATCACATCAAGCATCACCAGATCAAATGTTTCATCCAATAGATCCAGTCCTTTCATGCCGCGGTCAGCCTGTACAACATCATAGCCTTCATTTTTCAGAAGAATGCTTACTGCTTCACGTATATCATGATCATCTTCAATAATCAGTATTCTGGAATTTTCCATAGTACACTCCTTGAAACCACTTAATACATTTTTAACATAAGTCTTTCTTTTTGTCAGTTTTTCACGAAGCAATTCATAATTGTTAATAAATTCAGCTTCCCGTACCACCGCTGCCGCACAAACACCATCTTTGTGCATCATATGAAAACACCGGTGTTCACAGAAACCAAAAGTTACGGAACAGTTTCTTAATATTTTTGTTTTTTCCCTTTATTAACAGTTTTTTCGATATATAATATAGGAAACCGGAAAGCATTGTCTGCGCAGATGTCCGCAGGACGTTCAGAAATAATTGCAATTACTTTCATGGATACTTCGGATCATGCGTGAATATTAGTCGTGTACGACCACATATATGCCCATGGCTTTGTGACCGATCGGAACTGGAGGATTTACACTATGACAGCACTGAATTACAAAACACTTGAAAGTGCACAGGTACACCCCCGCTACACGATGAGCGGAAGTACAGGAGAAACACTTTCCATCTTCATTGACCGCATTGTTTTCAATGAACAGCAGATCTGCTTCTATGACCTGAAAGAAGCATGCATTGAGGATGCAGGAACTTTATGCTTTACATCAAAGGACGGGGAGGAACTGAAATTTTCTTATGAAAACAGTCTTCGCAGCGCCTTTAACGCAAAGATCATTATCAGTTTCTGCAGAAGACAGCTGCAGATCGAAGATATTGAAAGCAGGAAAAAAGCAAAGCTTTCACTGCTTTCAAAACTCGGAAGATAACAAGCATGACGGCACCTCTTCAGGTGCCGTTTTCTTTTTTTCTTTGTATGCTACAATATTTCTGCTTGATCAGGAGTTTTTATCATGAACGAAACAATACACAGTTATATCAATGAAATCATGCCCTTTGTGACAGCATTCAGAAGAGACATGCATGCGCATCCCGAAACAGGAATGGATGTCATCCGCACAGCGGGAAAAGTATGTGAAGCGCTGGATCAGTACGATATTTCTTACCGCCGTGCCGGCGACTGCGGTGTTATTGCCGAAGTCAAAGGAACATTAAAAGAATCCGAAGCCGCTGTTATGTTAAGAGGAGATATGGATGCTCTTCCTCAGTCGGAAAAAACCGGTCTTTCCTTCGCCAGTGTTTATGAAGGAAAGATGCATGCCTGCGGTCATGATCTGCATACAGCAATGCTGCTGGGATCCGCAATGATCCTGAACAGAATGAAAGATACATTTGCCGGTACCGTGCGTTTCATCTTCCAGCCTGCTGAGGAAATCGGCAAAGGTGCCCGCTACATGATGCAGTATGATCCGATGAAAGGCATTGACATGGGTCTCGGTATTCATGTTGACCCGCTTTCTCCGGTCGGCGTGCTGCGTGCAAAGTCCGGACCTGACTGGGCTGCAGTAGACCATTTCATCATCAGGGTCAAAGGGACAAGTGCACATGGTGCCATGCCGCATACGGGTGCGGATGCTGTCATTGCCGCAAGTGCAATTGCCATGAATCTTCAGACTATGGTCAGCCGCGAAACCGACCCCATGAAGCCGCTTGTCGTAACCATCGGAAAGATTGAAGCCGGTACTGTCTACAATATCATTGCGCAGGACGGCATGCTGGAAGGTACATGCCGGTGCTTTGATGAAGATGTATGGGAAATGGTTCCCGGGGCAATTGAAAGAATTGCAAAGAATACAGCAGAGGCATTGAAATGCACTGCAGAAGTTGAAATTGACAGGCTGATCAAACCGCTGATCAATGATGAAGATGCATATCAGATGCTGGTACAGGCAGCCCGCAAAGAACTGGACTCTCCGGAGAATCTGCTTCCGGCAGAACAGCAGACCATCGGCGAGGATTTCGCCGAATACGGCAAACACGCTCCTTGCGTATTTGCACATCTTGGTGCTGACGGCGGCTATCCCCTTCACAACAGCTATGTAAACTTCAAGGAAGAAGCAATGCCTTACGGCATAGCGGTGGAAGTACGTTTTGCGCTGGATGTACTGGAGCGCTTCAGCAAAATTCACTAAGCAGTAAAAAAACAGATCCTGTCCTGTTCATCAGGCACAGAATCTGTTTTCTTTTATGCTTCTTTTTCCTGCAGCTTTCTTACAATCACGATCAATGAAGGAACAAGCAGAAGATTTGCCATGATCCACGCAGCCGGTGAAGAAAAGCCGGCAGCCGCATAACCATAGTGCGGTATGAACCAGAGACCAAATGCCGATCTTGCGACCATTTCAAGCAAACAAGCCGCAAGCGCAATCCCGCCGTATCCAAGTCCCTGCACTGAGAATCTGACGGTAAAGATCAATGACTGTCCCCAGAGGAAACATGCAGCAGTTCTGAGATACTGATATGTCATTTCAATCAGTTCGGCCGAGTCTGCATCAAGGAAAAGCAATGTCAGAGATCTTCCGAAAATAATCAGTACTGCGCTCGCTGCTGCACTGAACAGAAGACCGGTCAGAATTCCTGTACGGGTGCCTGAAGCAATTCTGTCATATTTTTCTGCACCGAGATTCTGGCCGCAGTATACAGACATTGCACTTGCAAGAGAACTCATAGGAACAGCCGCAAGATTGCCGATTCTTTCCGCCGCTGTCACAGCAGCTACAGCTGCCGAGCCAAGTACATTCACCGATGTCTGCAGAATAATGGAACCAATACCTGTTACCGACATCTGCATAGCCATAGGGAAACCGTTCTTCAGAAGACCGCTTACGTATGCTTTCTCCATAATCAGATCTTTGCGGCTGATATGCAGTTCAGGTACTCTTCTGACAATCAGGAAAATACATCCGGCAGCGGAGAACAGCTGAGAAAGGATCGTAGCCAGTGCAGCACCACGTACACCCATGCCGAAGACAAGGATAAACAACAGGTCAAGAACAATATTCAAACAGGATGCTGTAACAAGAATATACAGCGGAGATCTGCTGTCCCCGGTGGAGCGGATCATCGCTTCCAGTGTATTGTAGGCAAACTGGAAAGGAATCCCAAGGAAAATAATGATCAGGTAATCATAAGACATCTGAATAATATCAGCAGGTGTTTTTGTCCACATCAGGATCCTCATGCAGAGAAGACATGAGATCACCGTAAACACAGCTGCCGTGATCAGATAAAGAATTACTGCATTGCCGGCATACTTTTTCATGCCTTTGATGTCTCCTGCACCGAAACGCTGGGAAACCGGGATTGCAAAGCCCATGCCCATGCCGTTGCAGAAACCGATAATCAGGTAATTAACGGAACCGATGGAACCTACGGCAGCCAGTGCATCTGCCCCAAGTGTTTTACTGACGATTGCTGTATCCGCAACATTGTATATCTGCTGAAAAAGCAGACTGACGAAGACAGGAAGTGCAAAAGCGAGCAGCAGTCCTGCCGGGCTTCCTTTCGTCATATCACGACTGTTCTGTTTCATATTCATTACCTCCCTCAGATTTCATGTTCATCCTGGAAATCAGGATACTGATCACGCTGCCTGATCTTCCACCCTGTATCTGTCCTGACAAACCGGTCCCGGTAATGTGCTCCTCCGTTAAGAAGATACGTTTTTCCTTCACGTACAAGCTTCTGTGATACAAAGCAGTAACTCAGTACTTCCGCTTCTCCGTCTTTTATAAAACGGATCATCTGCTGGCCGCTGAAATGATATGTAAGTTCTGTTGTTGCAAGATAAGCACCGAAAGCATCCACGATACCTTTTCTTCCCTCAAGTACGTTGACTTCACTGCCGAAGTGCTGGATTACTTTTGCGTCTTCCGTAAACAGCATGCCCTGCTGTTCCATATCCTTTCTGTCAGCTGTGACATTGAATGTATTCAGTACATTCCGGATTTCCTCACGGTCCTCAAGTTCCTCAATTCTTCTGATCAGCTGTTCTGTTGTCATATATGTTCTCCTTTTGCGGCAGTTCTTACTGTCTTTCTTTTTTCCACACGTGTAGAATAAAGGTATTCGCGGACATATACTATTGCCACATTTTTGAAAGAATGCACTTATACCTCACAATTCAGAATCTGTGGCAGAAAAGGAGTAAAACAATGGATCTCAGAACAATCAAAACAGAAAAACTGATTGAAGACACATTCAAGCAGATGCTGTGCGAAACAGATATCAGAAAAATCACTGTTAAAGAGCTTGCTGAAAGATGTTATATCAACCGGAAGACTTTCTATACGCACTATGAAACCATTGATATACTGATTTCTAAAATCCTTGATCAGGTCGCTGATGAATACATTCAGGAATTTTCTTCTCTTCCTGACGGAAGACCTCATGAAGATGCCAACAGAGTCTTCTTCACCTTCTTTTCCGGACAGCCGGAATGGGTACAGAAAATACTTTGTTATGAACCTTATGAATATCTCAGCAACATAGTATTTGACAAAGCATATGACTATGCTTTTGAACATAACGCATATAATCCCATGCGCAATCTGCCGCAAAGCGTAAGGAACATGATCAAAACATTCTACAGATCAACAACTCTGGATCTCTACAGACAGTGGATGAAAGACGGACGGAAGCTTACACTTGACGAAGTCATTGCTGTTTCCAGCGAACTGATCTGCCATGGTGAAAACGGAACCGTGAACATTTCCGCAATGTACAAGCATTGAGCATAAAAAAAGACTGTACAGGACAGCCTTACTTGCAGATATTCAGTTCCTTCATCCAGACTTTCATTTCCTTCTGCCATGCTGCTTCGGAATGATTGTCATTCTTGAATACATGCGGGAATACTTCAACTCCGGGTTTCTTGAACAGGGCACGGATAATCTGAAGATTCTGATCCGTTGCTGTTGCGAAGATATGATGAGTCGGATATTCATATCCTCCCCAGCTCATGTAAACCTGTGTATTCTTATGCATGTGATGTCCGAGATCCTTGCGGAGAATCTTGTACATCGGATAGATATGAGGACTGACTGAAACAGCCTTTGAGTACGTATCGGAGTTGAACAGAGCCATGTACAAAGCCATTGTACCGCCCATGGAAGAACCGCCGATATACGTATGATCACGATCAGGAATGGTCGGATAACGTTCATCCACCCAGTTCTTGAGATCGGTAACCATCCAGTCAATCAGTACTCTTCCCTTTTCTTCAACCGGACCGAAGTCAGGATCGAAATAACTGTACGGAGTAAACTCACTCAGACGTTCATTGCCTTCATGACTGCATTCCAGTCCGACAACAATCAGTCTGCCGTTATGTGCATCAAGATAATCTTTCATTCCCCAGCATTTGCCGTAAGTTGCATCGGAATCGAAGAACAGATTATGTCCGTCAAACATGTAGAGAACAGGAAATCTCTCTCCTTCCTCCATCTGATCAGGCAGATATATATGCAGTGTGCGCTCCGTGTTGTACGGACCGATCCAGATATTCTCTTTAATCACCATACTATGCATCTCCTTAGATAACGTGAATCCGATTATACTATTTTATTCTGAAATGTCATCGCTTGATTTCATGAAGTTTCAAGCAAAAAAAGGACTGCACAGGTATGCAGTCCTTTTTCATTGACTCAAAGATTAATAATTTTCTTCGTGTACTTCAAAGAAGCTCTGCGGATGAGCGCATACAGGGCAGGCTGCAGGTGCCTTTGTACCTACAACAATGTGACCGCAGTTGCGGCATTCCCAGACCTTGACTTCACTCTTTTCGAATACAGCAGCTGTTTCAACATTCTTCAGAAGAGCTCTGTATCTTTCTTCATGATGCTTTTCAATTGCACCAACCATACGGAACTTTGCAGCAAGAGCCTTGAAGCCTTCTTCTTCAGCTGTCTTTGCAAAACCTTCATACATATCTGTCCACTCATAGTTTTCACCTGCAGCTGCAGCAGCGAGGTTGGCAGCAGTATCACCGATGCCGTCCAGTTCCTTGAACCACATCTTTGCATGTTCCTTTTCATTGTCAGCTGTCTTCAGGAACAGAGCAGCGATCTGCTCATAGCCTTCCTTCTTTGCTACGGAAGCGAAGTATGTGTACTTGTTTCTTGCCTGGGATTCACCTGCAAAAGCAGTTTCCAGGTTCTTTTCTGTCTGAGTACCTGCGTATTTGTTAGCCATAGTTTTTATCTCCTCCTGTATTTTTATGCAGAAACATTGTCTCTGCATCCGGGACATACCCACGTCACGCGAAGATCATACGATTCACATGCTGCACCGGCCTTTTCCTCAATCATTGCCGTAAGATCCGGAAGAACAATATCCGTAATTCCTCCGCAGCATCTGCAGATCAGATGATCATGCCTGACTTTGCGGTCGTAGCGGTCAGCCCCGTCCATATTGAGACGGATAATCTTTCCTTCTTCACAAAGACGGTTCAGGTTGTTGTATACCGTTGCCTGCACCACACCCGGCTCCATGCTCTTCAGTTTCAGGTAAACCTGTTCAGCCGTAAGATGTTCCCGGGAAGCATTGATCATATCAAGAATCATTGATTTGTAACGTGCCATAGATCCATCCTTTCTGGAATTATTCTAATTCTTAAATTACAGATTAGTCCAGCATAACATTTCATACAGAAAGAAAAGAACACCTTTGCAGGTGTTCTTGAGTCTTAAATTTATTTCTGTACTTTTGAAATCTTGTGATCAATGAGTACTGCATCACTTCTGAATACTGCAGAAGGAAGATACATAGGAAGATCTTCAATTGTCAGAACACCTGCATGTGCTTTGCATACTGCAGGAATTGCGTTGACAACACGCATTGCTGTCAGTACATATCCGTCGTAGGACAGTTCTTCCGGTCTCTCCGGTACGCCGACATTCTGATCGATCTGCAGATTCGGATCTCCTTCCACGGTAATGCGGATCTGTCCGGCACGGTCTGTCCACGGCCAGTCCGCTGCCACATCCTGTGCCATTCTGTTTACATGTTCAATTACGATTGCTTCTCTTCCGTTGATGATACCGCAGGTTCTTACACGTACAGCCACAACCTTGCCTGCCTTTATTGTTCCCCAGGCGCATTCAACATCATGATCTGCTGTCTGCTTTTCAAAAGATGTTGTAATGTCTTCCAGTTCATACCCCATTGTATTCGCAATATGATGAATCGTGATTCCCCAGATCATCTTCTGGACATCCGGAATCTGCAGCATTGCTGTAAACTCAGGGTCTTCATCAAAGCCGTAGGAAGGTGCCAGTTCTGCACGTGCCGGTGTTGATGAATAGTTGTACATCTCTGTAATTGTCACTGTTTTAACTGTATTTGAACAGGACATCAGAAACATTGCCATATGATCTGCGAAACCGGGTTCCTGACCGTTCATGAAGATGGATGCATTGTTTGCTTTTCCGATCGCATCCAGCTGACCGCAGAGTTCCTTTGCGGCTGCTTTTTCAGGCCACATAAGGTCTGCAAGTGATGTCGTGACAACGTTGATTCCTCTGCTCAGGAAATCTGCATACCATTCACCGTTTACAGCAGCTGCCTGTCTCGGATCACGGATATTGATAACCATGACTGCACAGTCCGGTTTCAGAGCGAAGATTTCTTCTTTGCTGCTCGTAATCAGAATACCGTTAGGTTCATCAGAATCCAGAAGACCGGAATCCGTTCCGATTTTCTTTGCATCAAACTCCGGATGTCCCCAGACACCTGCAAGTTCCAAATCGGTTCTTCCTTTCAGTGCACGGATTGCAATAGATGCGACATTGCCTGTACCAATAACAACGACTCTCAGTTTCTTTTCCATAAGTATTTCAACCTCTTTTCTTTTCAAGTATCGCTGACAATATCTTAATAAGAGGAAACATGAAGTTATTATATAATCTGTCTTTGTATTATAATATTTAAAGGTGAACCCATGGACTTCAGTACTTTTATTGAATTTTCAGAACTTTTTTCTTCAGCGTCAGAACTTCCTCTTTGTATTTTCAAAGAGAACAATCTGCTGCGCTCATTTCATGCAGGAACAGAACTGGAAAACTGTTACAAAGTACTCTTTCACTATATGCTGAGAAACGGTCCTTTTGTCTGGGATGACGGTCTTGTGATGTGCTGTCTTCTTGAAGCAGATGACTTATATATTCTCTTCGGTCCGGTGAGAACAGCAAACTCCCGGCCGGAAGAATACCGTGATTTCTTTTACCGTGCCGGTATTATTAACAATACACTTCTTCATAAAGCTGCTGCAGATCTTTCCGGAAGAAGGATTTTCACTATGAACAGATTCAAATCTGCTGTTGATGCTTTTTCTCTTGCCGTGAAAGGAACCACTGCTTTATGGAATACACCTGATATTCATCAGCTGCCGTCTGATGAATATCATGATGAAACGGAAGAACCGTTATGGAGCCAGAAAAATCTTCACTTCGTAAAGCAAATGAAATATATCATCTCTAATGGTCTGGTGGATGAACTGGAAGCTTTTCTGAAAAATGAAAGCTACTTTCCTTATGGTTATCTTGCCAGAGATGAACTGCGTCATTTCAAGAATTCTATGATGGTTCATATCTATATTGTGAGAACTGCCGCAGGTGAAGGAGGTCTTGACGAAGATCTCTGTATCAGACTGGCGGAAAGCTATTCACAGAAATGCGAACTTGCACAGACAGTAGAAGAAACAAGACAGATCTCACTGACGCTGAGAAGAGATTTCTGCCGGAGAGTACACGAATTAAAAAAGATTGACGCTTCTGATCCTTCTGCCGCAAAAGCCTGCCGGTATATCAAAACACATCGTTACGAAAGAATCAGTGCTTCCGATACAGCTGAAGCGCTCCATCTTTCCACGTCTTATCTCTGCAGTCATTTCAAAAGCGTGACAGGTATAAGCATCGTTGATTATATTCAGCGTGAAAAGATCGAGACAGCAGAATATATGCTGGTTAATTCAGATCATTCCCTCAGTGAAATTGCCTATGCGCTTTCCTTTTCTTCACAAGCCTATTTTCAGAAGGTATTTAAAAAGATCACCGGAGTTACCCCCGGTGAATACAGAAATAAATATCATTTTTAAAAGAGCTGCCTGTTTCAGTCAGTTCATCTGCTTTATAAAACATGCTCCACAAGATTCCAGCGAATTCCCTTCAACTGTTCTTTAAGATCTTCAAACCTGCGGTCATTCTTCCGGTAATGTACATAGAACTGCAGTGAAGCCTGCGGGTCGGTAATAGGTATATAAATTCTGTTTTCCATTGTCCTGTAATGCGGGATGGTCAGATTTGTTCTGAATACAGGAAGAGATGTTACTCTCTGCAGAACAGCATACGTATCCGCTTCTTCATAGACCATTCTGGAGTCCGGCATGCCTTCTTCAATCACCTGTGCCCAGTAGCCTACTTTACTGCCCACAAGCATGACCGTACCATTGATCTGCTCAAAGGTTACCGCAGGACACATCGCCAGCGGATCATCCGGAAGAACAGCAATATACAGCTGTTCCTTTACATACGGAAGACATACGGTCTCCTTTGCATGAACAGCATAATCCATCACCAGCAGAGACGCTTTGTAGGAATTGAATTCCTCCAGCAGCACCTCCGCATCTTCAGTCAGGAGAGTCTCTGTTTTCTGATCATGATAGATACTCTTCAATCCCCATACCGGAGCCGGTGCACACGAAGCAATCCGGATCTTGTTTTTATTTTCCAGATAGCTCTGAATCCCTTCTCTCATAGCAGATGCTTCTCTCAGCACATTCTTTGCATAGGAAATCACAACTCTTCCGTCATCATTAAGTACAACACTGTTCTTTGTACGGTCAAAGAATGTACAGCCAAGTTCTTCTTCAAGCCGCTGCACAGAGCGGGTAACCGCAGGCTGGGTCATATGCAGTTTTTCTGCAGCTTTTGATACTGTTCCTTCTTCTTCAATCGCCACAAGATATTCAAGCTGTCTGATATCCATCATTCACCTCACTTCTTCATTATGACATTGTCTGCTTTTTCTTAGCAATAACATTTTGTAATACCTCTCTGTTTAACCGTAATTGTTCTTTCCACGGCACTTTTTCTACAATGAAATCACAAGAAAGAGGAGTGTACACATATGTTATTCTACTTTACAGCAACAGGAAACTGCCTTTACGCAGCGCAGCAGCTTGACGAAAATATCATCAGTATTCCCCGTGCCCTGAAAGAGGGAAAGCTGAACTATGAAGATGAAACCATCGGTTTTGTCTTCCCCGACTATGCCGGAGAAATGCCGAAGATTGTCCGTGAATTCATTGAGAAAGGCACTTTCAAGGCAGACTACATTTATTCGGTTGCTACATACGGAAGAGAGTACAGCGTTGTCGCAAAATGGTCCATGGAATTCATGAAGGAACATGGTGTTGACTGCAGGTACAGTGATGTACTGCTGATGGTTGACAATTACCTGCCGTCCTTCGATATGCTGGAGGAAAAAGCAATCGACAAGCATATTCCGGAACAGATCGAAAAGCTGAAGACGAATATCGCTGCCCGCAAGGAAGGATATGCAGAGCCTTCCGAACACGGCCTGGCTGCTTATGATATCGTAAGCAAGCGCGATCCGAAGTTCAACAACGGTTCATCTATCTATGTAACTGATGCTTGTGTGGGATGCGGTATCTGCACCATTGTCTGTCCGAGAGGAAACTTCTATCTCAAAGACCGTAAAGCAGCCCGTCACAGCAGTACCTGTGAATTCTGTCTTGCCTGTGTTCATCACTGTTCACAGAAAGCCATCAAGCTTGCATATCTCGACAAGAATCCGGAAGAAAGATATATCAATCCTGAAATCAGACTCGCTGATATTATCAAAGCAAACAACCAGAACTGATTCATATTGCACACTGCAGGCTGCATGCCTGCAGTTTTCTTTTTAGCAAAGCAGTACAAAAAAGAGTCTGTGACGATGCACAGACTCCGTTATTTATGAATCTTTTTATCTTTTTGCAAGACCCATGACAATTGCCGGATTCATTTCATCATAGATGACACTCTTTCCTGTATCCAGTGTACGGATCAGTTCCATATCTTCTTCAGAGAGTCTGAAGTCAAACACATTCATGTTTTCAATCATGCGTTCCTTATGTACTGTCTTGGGAATGACAGGAATATTGCGCTGGATCAGCCATCTCAGCATGACCTGACCTGTTGTCTTTCCGTACTTGTCACCAATCGCCTGAAGTACAGGATTTTTGAAAACGCCGTTCTGTCCTTCCGCAAACGGTGCCCATGCTTCATGAACAATACCCTGTTCATTCATAAACTTCTGGGATTCCCACTGCTGGTTGAAGACATTGGTATCAACCTGGTTGACTGCCGGAGTGATTTCGTTGAAGCTCATCAGGTCTGCCAGTCTTTCATTCCAGAAACTGGTTACACCGATAGCTCTGATCTTTCCTTCTTTGTACAGTTCCTCTACTGCTCTCCATGCTCCGTAATAATCGTTGTAAGGCTTGTGAAGAAGATAAAGATCCACATAATCCAGCCCCAGCTTGTTCAAGGATGTCTCAAAAGCTTTCTTTGCTTTTTCATATCCGTAATCAGCGATCCAGAGCTTTGTTGTAATAAACAGTTCTTCACGGGGAACACCGCATTTGCGGATAGCCTTTCCGACTGCCTCTTCATTACCGTATACAGCTGCTGTATCAATATGTCTGTAACCCGCATCAATTGCATCCAGAACACATCTTTCTGCTTCTGCGGCATCTCTGATCTGGTATACACCGTATCCCATCAGCGGCATCTTCACGCCATTGTTAAGTGTTACATATTCCATTGTTATTCTCCTCAGTCTTCAAACGGCAGATGCATCTCTGCGTATCTTTCTTCTGAACCCGGTTCAGGGTTATAGTACTTCTTTGTATTGTCGAGCTTGTCGATTTCAGCGATTTCCTCGTCTGTCATTGTAAAGTCAAAGATATCGAAGTTAGCTCTGATATGATCAGGGTTCTTTGTGCCCGGAATCGTCATAAAGCCTTTCTGTGTATGCCATCTCAGGATGATCTGTACATTGGACTTGCCGTACTTTTCTGCCAGTTTTGTAAATACAGGTTCCTGAATCAGTCCCTTGTCTCCATGTCCCAGCGGATACCAGCCCATGAGCTTTGTGCCATGTACGGAAATCTTGTCCATGTATTCCTTATGTGTGTAATAAGGATGGCATTCCAGCTGTACAACATGCGGCTTGATTTCAGCCGCTGCCAGCAGTCTTTCCAGCTTTTCTCCGTACATATTGGAAATACCCAGAGAACGTGCCTTTCCTTCCTTGTATGCTTTTTCAAGTGCCTTGTAGCCGGCAATGAAATTGCCTGCAGGCTGATGGATGAAAAGCAGATCAACATAATCAAGACCAAGTCTTTCCAGTGTCTTTTCAACAGCATTTTCCTTTTCGTACAGTGTCGGCCAGAGCTTTGTGGAAACAAATACTTCTTCACGCTTTACAATACCTTCTTCAACGGCACGTGCAAGGCCTCTGCCTACGTTTACTTCATTGTAGTAAGCATTGGCGGTATCAATCATACGGTAACCGGCTTTCATTGCTTCGTATACAGAATTTTCAGTATCTTCCGGGGAAATCATGAATGTTCCGATGCCGAGAACCGGTACTTCAACATTGTTGGAAAGTGTTACATACTCCATAGGTTTTATCTCCTTCTTTGTGATTCCATTCTAGCAATTGTAAAAAAATGAATACAATGCCGGAACAGTTACTGAGTATTACAAAAATGCATACCTTTCTTATGCAAAGAAAAAGACGGCCTGCCCCTTATTCAGACCGTCTGTCATGAAGAAGTATCACTTCTTATTATTCAGAATCCAGTTATATACAGCACCGATCAGGTTTGCATCAGAAGAGAACTTGCATACATCCAGTTCACATCCCGGGAATCCTGCAGCACCGACCATAGCCATGGGCTTTTCCCATTCAGCTTTGAGATCGCGGATAAATACCGGATTTCTGGAAACACCGCCGCCGATGACGATCTTCTGCGGATCCAGTGTAATCTTCAGATTAAAGAGAACGGTAATCAGTTCATTCATCCACTTCTTATAAGCACCGATTGTGGCTTCATCGCCTTCTTCAATCCACTTGAAGACTTCAATGCCGCCGATCTTCTTTCTTCCGTCATCACTGCCGCCCATGAAGCCGGAGATTTCAAAATCTGCAGGTGACATGCCCTTTGCTTCAGCGACCATCGTCAGGAATGTAGACATGCTGGCTTTGCAGGCAGCGAAGTCATGCATTGCATAGCTTCCCGCAACTGTCATCAGAATTGAAATTTCACCGGATGCGAAGTTAGAGCCTTTGCGAAGCTTGCCGTCCATCAGAATTCCGCCGCCAAGACCGGAACCGATAATGCACGCTGCGCCATCTTTGACACCAACGAGAGCACCTTTCCACATTTCCGCAAGGATTGCAGCCTTGCCGTCATTTTCCACAGCCACAGGCACATCAATCACCGGAGCGAGAAGTTCGCAGATATTCTTTCCGGCAAGAATCTTTCCGTAAGCACCGGCTGTACGTGCATAGCCTGTTTCGCTGTTGATGATACCGGGAAGTGAAATTGCAACACCTTCCACCTTTCCTTTGAACTGCTCATAGATTTTACCTGTTGTTTCTACAAACTGATCAACATTATCCAGAATAGCAGGAACTTTTCCGCTTTCGGAAATAACTGCATCGTCATCAAGAATACCGTACTTGATGAATGTTCCGCCGTAATCAAGCGCAAGATAAGACATAATTATATTTCCTCCGTCTGTTCTTTCATTATTATACAACATGTTTCGTCAAACTTTGATACAAGCGCTTTCATTTGCATGAATATAACACTCTTTTTTTTGATAGAATGTAAGAAGAAAACAAGGAGGATATAATATCATGAGTTTTCCCAAAGGCTTTCTCTGGGGCGGCGCTGTAGCTGCCAACCAGTGTGAAGGTGCCTATCTCGAGGACGGCAAGCAGCTGTCTGTTCCGGATATGCTCCTGGGCGGTGATGTAAATACACCGCGTACATTCCTGCCTCAGATCGATGAGACTGCATTCTATCCGAGCCACAGAGCAATTGAATTCTATTATCATTACAAAGAAGATATCGCTCTGTTCGCAGAAATGGGATGGAACGTATTCCGTCTTTCCATCAACTGGGGCCGTATCTATCCGAACGGCGATGAAGAAGAACCGAACGAAGCAGGTCTTGCATTCTATGACAGCGTATTCGATGAATGCGCAAAGTACGGAATGACACCTCTTGTTACACTGTGCCATTATGAAATTCCGTGGGGCATTGTAACAAAGTACGGCGGATTCTCCAACAGAGCTGTCATCGACATGTATATCAAGTATGTCACAACATGCTTCAAGCGTTACAAGAACAAGGTAAAGTACTGGCTGACATTCAACGAAATCAACATTGCATGCATGGGTGAAGGCGGTATCGGCAACCTGTACGGTCTTGGTATCATGGAAGAAGAAGATATCAACGCTGATCACAGAATTCCTCTTTCCGAACTGAAGAGCAATCCTCAGCGTACATTCGAAGCTCTGCATAACGAATTTGTAGCATCTGCTCTTGCTGTAAAAGCAGGTCATGAAATCAACCCTGACTTTGTCATCGGCAACATGATCGCTCACGGTACAGTTTATGCACTGACTTCCAATCCGAAGGATGTTCTCGCTGCTCAGCAGAGAGATGATTTCCTCAACAACCTCTGCGGTGACGTACAGGTAAGAGGTGAATATCCTTCCTTCATCTTCCGTTATTTCAAGGAACATGGCATTGATCCTTCCTTCATTACAGAAGAAGACAAGAAGATCCTTAAAGAAGGACCTGTAGACATGTACACATTCTCCTACTATTCTTCCAACTGTGTTACAACAGATCCTGAAGCAGAGAAGATCGGCGGCAACATGACAGTCGGTGCAAAGAACCCTTACCTGAAGGCTTCCGACTGGGGCTGGCAGATTGACCCTGACGGACTCCGTTATACACTGAACAAGCTGCATGGACGTTATCCTCATACACCTCTGATGGTTGTTGAAAACGGCTTCGGTGCATTCGACAAGGTTGAAGAAGACGGATCTGTACATGATCCTTACAGAATTGCTTACTTCAAGCCTCATATCAAGGCTATGAGTGAAGCTCTGGAAGACGGTGTACCGCTGATCGGCTACACAACATGGGGACCGATCGACCTCGTATCCGCAGGTACAGGCCAGTACGCAAAGCGTTACGGTTTCATCTATGTTGACAGACATGATGACGGAACTGGCGACTTCTCAAGATCCAAGAAGGACTCCTTCTGGTGGTACAAGAAGGTCTGCGAATCCAACGGCGAAGACTACGAATAAGCATTGAACACAAGGAAACAGGAAAACCTGTTTCCTTTTATTTTTCTACAAACTGTTGTATATTTCTGTTGTGTTTGTTGAAGCAAGAGGTATTACTATGAGTGCATCAAAAGAAGAAGTACTGGACTTTCTGAAAAGAACTGCAGAAGCGATCGCTGTTACCTTCGGCCCGGCATGCGAAACACTGGTCCATGACATGTCCCGTTCCGGGCGCCCGATTCTGGCCATCTTCAACAGCCATGTATCCGGAAGAACCATCGGTTCCACTGCCGACATCTACGGTGATGAAGTCTATCAGGAAAGCTATGCCACAAACTTCCGGATCGGCGGAGATGTGGTGAACGCCCACGTATTCACGCATACGGGAAGACATGTCAAATCCACAACCATCCTGTTCAAAGGGGATGATTTCTACTATGGTCTCGGCTTCAACTTTGACTATACTGCTGTACACAGTGCCATGGATACACTGTACGGTCTTACCAGAGTCGATGATGATATGACAAAAGCACTTGCATATGAAAACTCTTCACAGCTGGATGAGATCTTCAATGAATGCCTGACTCTGCTCGGCAAGCCTCCGTGCGATATGAAGAAGAAAGACAGACTTCAGCTCATTGCACTTCTGATGCAGAAAAAAGCCTTCCGTTACCAGAAGGCAATTTCTTATACAGCAGACCAGCTGGGTGTATCCAGATATACAATATACAATTATATACATGAAGTAGAGGAGCATCCCCTTCTGTAACCGGAAAAGACATAATTTTTCTTTGAAATTTTCCGGACGAAGCCGTAAAATACACAGGCTTGAATAAATAAACGTATGACACATGTTTGCAGAGTCTGCAGGGCTGAACAGATCGTTTCAACTGCTGCGCAGGTATGCACGCATGTGTCTTTTTTGCGTTTATGGAAAAGGAGGAGTATTCAATGCCTGAAAATCGTTTCCAGAAAATGCTCTTTGCATTTCTGACTGTCATTCTTACTGTTCATGCTTATGTTTTCTACAGCCTTTATGTCATCAACGGAAGCACATTGATGAATATCACCGGTGCATCATCTGTTATTGAAGCGATCAATGCGCAGGGCGGCGTCATGATGTTCGGAAAGATGTTCCCGGTATGGGCAGTTATTCTTGTAGAATTCTGTTTTGCTTATCTTCTTGAAATTCTTCTCGGAAGTCCGCTGTCCTTTCGTCTTGCGTCAAATGTTTTCAATCCGGCGGAAGTCCACCCGATGCTGTTTGAAACAGCACTTATATGTGCAACTGCCGGCATTATGTGTCCTGTCATGAGTTTCATCGCCGCCTGGCTTTACTATCCTTATTATGCCGGATTCCATTTGCTTACACTGCTCGCAAACTGGCTGAAGCTGGTCTGCTTCAACTTCCCGTTTGCTTATTTCAGCCAGCTTTTCTTTATACAGCCCGCTGTAAGAACAATGTTCAAGGCGCTGTTTGCAAGGAAACATTCCTGATTGAAAGACATCTGAAAAACGGATCGCAGAGATCCGTTTTTTTGTTTATACAGTTCAATCCTGTTCTACGTAGCCGTGGTCGTACAGATAATGTCCGACACCGTCATTCAGAACATCATATTCAGTGACTTCATCAGCAATGCTTTTGGTCTTTTCACCGCCGTTCAGCAGAGCAACACCCCATCCGGCAGCTTCCAGCATTTCATTGTCATTGTCCATGTCACCGAAGGCAATGACATCCTCGATATCAATATTATTTCTTTCTGCAAAGGCAGTCAGTGCAGTTCCTTTATTGATATGAGGATCACAGATTTCAAGACTTCCGCGTACTGTATCAAAGCACTGCCATCTCGGATCTGCATGAGCATTCAGATAATCATATACTTTCTTGTTGTCCTCAGGCCACTTGTAGAAGAACATCATCTTGAAGTTGTCATTCTCCGCAAGTCTGTAAAGATCATCATGTGCATCAATCATCGGTGTATCATTTCTTTCGGAAGAAGCAATCATGAACTCATCAATATGCAGACAGCACATACTGTCACCTTCATATACTCTGCCGTTATAGATCGTTCCATCATCCACCAGAGGCTTGATCATTGTACAGATATCTCTGATTGTTTCTTTTGACATGATATTGAAATCAGCGATTCCCTCATGCCTGCTGTCCCATAATTCACCGCCGTTCATGCCGATCAGGAAATCAAAATCAAAGTCCAGATCCCACTTCTGTGCATTTGCTTTCATCCGCCAGTCAACCGGTCTTCCGCTCGCCAGTCCCAGCATGACGCCCTGCTCATGAAGTGTTTCCAGTGCCTTCTTCGTCAAAGGCATCAGCTTTCCGCCCTTGGTAACAAGTGTCATATCAATATCGGCAGCCAGTGCCTTGATCTTCTTTGTCATAAATAACCTCCGTATCTGTCACAGAACATCATAAATCATAAAAGCAGCAGTAACCAGCGGAACATCTGAATTTCATATTTTTCAGAATTTACCGGAAGTCAGTTCATCAACAGACTTCTTCAAAGAATTATTTTCAAGATAATGTCTTGTATAAACAACACTGTAAATCAGATTCAGACAGAAAGAGAAACATTCCTGGGAAAAGAATGTCGCTATATTGTCAGACTGAATCTCATGCTGAGGAACAATCAGAAGAACATCCGAATTTCTCGCAAGCAGTGTATCAGTGCGGCTGCTTAATGTAATGACAGGAACATGATTTTCCTTCAGTACTTTAATTGCTCTTTCATGATAACCGTTTCCGCCTTTGTATGTCACAAAAACAGCAAGATCACCAGCACGCGCAATTTTCGCATAAGCAATATATTCATACTCTGCATACACAAATGTGCGGCCGATCTTCAGCATGCGGTTGATAAACATCTGTGCTGTCAGTCCCGAATCCCCGGTACCGAAAACAAATACACGGTCTGCTTTGCACATAAGATCAGCAGCTCTGTTTACGGCATCATAATCAATCATCTGCATGGTTGATCTGAGTGCCGTCTGATAAACAATATTCAGATTGTTTGCAACGATCGGGACATTCGCTCCGAAATGGAAAGGCCTGTTTACATCCACTTTCACAGAACTTTCTTCTGCAGAAGAATAATCCTTTAAAAGAGCAAGCTTGAAGTCCTTATAGCCGTTAAAGCCCAGTTTTCTGCAGAAACGAAGAATTGTTGTTGTCGATGTAAAAGTCAGTTCACTGAGTTCCTGAATCGAAATTCTGCCGATTTCCTCTCCGCATTCCAGAATGACCGACATGATATTCTTTTCTATTTCCGTATAGTCTTCAAAAGACTGCATCCGTTCAATCAGCATGGCTTTTTACCTCTATGAAATTATAACTTGAAACCTTCTTATTTCCGCTTTCATTCGTACTTTCAACGTAATTTTGTTAACATTATTTTTTTATTCAGTGAATTTCTGACGTAACAAAATCACAAAAGACGGCACACTGCTGAAACGCTTTCATTTCTGATTCATAATCTGATCACAAACGAAAGGAGTTCATTATGAACAAGTTTACAGACGCTCTCATGGCCTTCGGTTCATGGGCAGCAAACAACAAGTATCTCGGCTCCATCCGTGATGCATTCATGTCCTACATGCCTTTGACGATTATCGGCGCAATGGGCACATTATGGACATATGTAATCGTTGATGGTACCAGCGGTCTGGGCGCAATCATCCCGGCAGTACAGAAGCTTTCATTCCTCAACCCGCTCTTTAATGCGCTGAACTTCTGCACAATCGGATGTATCACACTCGGCATCTGCTTCCTCCTCGGTTCAAACATCGGCGAACGCAATCACATGAATCCGCTCTATTCCGGTGTCGTTGCTGTCGCTGCTCTGCTCATCGTTACATGCTCCACAGTCGATCCTTCATCCGCAACAGTTGCTCTGGCTGACGGTACATCTGCTTCTCTGGCTTCTCTGCTGCCGGAAGGTGCCGCTGCCGGTCTGCTGTCTGCGATTGCCACAAAGTGCTTTGGTTCCGCCGGCTTGTTCACAGGCATGATCATCGCTGTACTCTCTGTAGAGCTTCTTAATTTCTTCAACGGCTTTGACAAGCTGAAGATCAAGCTTCCCGATACAGTTCCGCCTAATGTAGCTGAATCCTTCAGTACACTGATTCCTTCATTTCTGGCAATTCTGTCCGTCGGTCTGTTCGGTTTCATTGTCAACAAGTTAACAGGACTTTATCTGAACGATCTCATCTACAGCCTTGTTCAGGCACCTCTGCAGAATGTCGGCGGTTCCTTCCTCGGCGGTCTGATCTTCATTATCGTAATCACTCTGTTCTGGTGTGTCGGTCTGCATGGCAACAATATGACTTCTGCAATCACTACACCTCTTCTCACAGCTCTTCTTGTTGAAAATGAAGCTGCTGTACAGGCTGGTGAAAAGGCAGTTAACATTGTCAACCATGCATATTGGTCATGCTTTGTTACAATCTGCGGCACAGGTATTGCCCTGGCAGTATCCATTGCTATTCTGATTGCCTGCAAGAGAGATGACAACAGAGCAATTGCCAAGCTCTCCCTCTTCCCGAATCTGTTCAACATCAATGAAACAGTTGTATTCGGTCTTCCGGTCGTACTGAACCCGCCGATGTGCGTCGGTTTCGTTCTGGCACCCTGTGTATCCTACATTGTTTCCTATGTGCTTACAGCCATCGGTTTCTGCCCTGTGATGTACATAAATATCCCGTGGACAACACCGATTCTGCTCTCCGGCTTCCTGGCATCAGGCGGAAACATCATGGGTGCTGTTACGCAGCTGATCTGTCTTGCATGCTGTGTTCTTGTATACATTCCCTGTGTCAGGATTCATGAAAAGCAGCAGATGAACGCTGAAAAGAATCATTAAAAATACATGCAGTGTACAGTGCTGAACACTGAACACTGCTTCAGAAAGGATCAGATATATGAAATTAGGTATTATCGGTGCAGGTCTCATCGTCCAGGAATTCCTGCCGAAAATCGCAGCTATGGACGGTATTGAAGTAATTGCCATTCAAGGAACACCTGCTGATACAGAAACAATGCATAAGCTTGCTTCTGAAAACAATATTCCAAATGTCATCTACAGTATGGATGAAATGCTGAAGCTGGATGCTGATACTGTATATGTTGCAGTACCTAACTTCCTGCACTTCACCTTCTGCAGGAATGCTCTGGAAGCAGGCCTGAACGTCATTGTTGAAAAGCCGATGACAAGCAACCTTAAAGAAGCCCTTGCATTGAAGAGCATCGCCGAAGAGAAAGGTCTGTACCTCTTTGAAGCAGTTACAACTCTGTATTTTGAAGCTTATGCAAAGATCAGAGAATGGCTGAAGGAAATCGGTACAGTCAAGCTTGTAAACTGCAACTACAGCCAGTATTCAAGAAGATACAATGCTTTCCGCGAAGGTGCAGTTCTTCCTGTATTTGATCCGGCTAAATCCGGCGGTGCAATGATGGATCTCAACCTTTACAATCTGCACTTTGTCATGGGTCTCTTCGGAAAACCTGCAAGTTATAAATACTATGCAAACATCGAGAGAAACATTGATACATCCGGTGAACTGGTAATGCAGTATGACGGCTTCCTTGCCAGCTGCACAGCTGCCAAGGACTGTGCTGCTCCTCATACATTCCTGATTCAGGGTACTGACGGCTATATCAGGACACAGTATGCTCCCAACCTGATCGGTGAAATCACACTGCACCGCAATAACGGAACAGAAGAAAAGTTCGATGACGGAATGGCAAAACAGAGACTGATTCCTGAATTCACTTTCTTCAAGAACTGCATCAACAGTCATGATCATGAAACATGCATGAGTATGCTGCAGAAGAGCATTGATGTCTGCGAAGTTCAGACAAATGCAAGAATCAAAGCAGGCATTGTATTCCCTGCTGACAAGTAATCGAAGTCCTCTCCCCTTTTTCAGACAGTACAGATCGTACTGTCTTTTCTTTTGTGCAGATACAGAAAAAGCAATGCTTTCGCATTGCTTTACTGCTTTGGTCTGTTTGTGGCCATGACACCAACGAGATCATGTACTGTATAAGGCTCTTCCAGATATGCGATCTCTTCTGCAGAAAGAACAAGTTCAGTACTCTTTGCTGCACCTTCCACATGATGTGTCTTTGTCATACCGGCGACAGGAACCGCCCCTTTTTCAAGAAGCCATGCCAGAGAAACCTCCGTCATGGATACACCGCGTCTGTCCGCAGTTTCCATCACTCTTCGGATGATTTCCTCGTCCTTAGAAGCTGCTGCATCATACTTGAACTTTGCATATGCATCCTGTTCCAGTCTCTTTGATGTTTCTCCGGGCCGTTTGGAAAGTCTTCCTGCTGCCAGAGCACTGTATGGTGTAACAGCGATATCATTTGCCTTGCAGAAAGGAATCATTTCTTTTTCCTCTTCGCGGAAGATCAGATTGTAATGACCCTGCACACTGATAAACTGTGCCTGATTCCTGGAAGCGGCATATTCATTCGCTGCCTGCAGCTGGGATGCATAGCAGTTTGAGATACCGATATAACGCACCTTGCCTGCCTTTACCACAGCATCCAGCTTGTCCATGATCTCCTCCATCGGTGAGTTGTAGTCCCACATGTGATAGATATAGAGATCGGCATAATCCATTCCCAGATGTTCCAGAGAAGCATTCAATGATGCTTCAATATGATCGGAAACGGAAATTCCCTGATCAATCTCCTGCGGACTTCTGGGAAGGAACTTTGTTGCAATGACCAGATCATTTCTGTTCATGCCTTTGACTGCTTTTCCCAGAAACATCTCACTGGTACCGCCCTGATAAGCAATAGCTGTATCAAAGAAATTAATCCCTGCATCAAGGCCCTGATGAATAATTGCACGGCTTGCTTCTTCATCAAGTGTCCAGTGATGCTGACCCGCTTCAGCCACGCCGAAGCCCATACATCCCATGCAGATCCGGGATACATTCAGTTCACTGCTGCCGAGTTTTGTATACTTCATATACCAGTTAAAGTGTGATATCCGAATCACTGTTCATCAGCTTTGCTGAGACAAAATTAAGACCGGGATATGTATTTCTCATTTCCTCCACTGTTTTGGAAATACCGCTTCCGCCGGATGTAGCGAAGAGAACAATCTCTTTGTCCGTCAAATCGACAGACTCAATGAAAGTCTGAATAATACGCGGTGCTGTATACCACCAGATCGGGAAACCAATACAGATACGATCGTATTTTTCTACATCGTACTTTCCGACAATTGCGGGTCTGCTGGAAATATCCTTCATTTCCAGAGAACTGCGGCTGTTTCCGTCACGCCAGTTCAGTTCTGCTTGTGTATAACGCTTTGCCGGTACAATCTCCTGAAGATCCGCTCCGAGATTCTTTGCCAGTTTCTGCGCAGTGCGTTCCGTTACACCGGACGCTGAAAAATATAAAACCAATGTGTTCATATCCGAATTACCCCCTTATCGTCCTCCGGATGATTCTCTAATCATAAATGATGAACAATGAACGGTCAAACGAAATACTTCAATGTAATAGCAGAAACTGAATTTACGATAATTTTCAAAAAAAAGCACAGTTTCTTGAAAGAAACCGTGCCTGTTTTTTATGATCAGGAGAGTTCTGACTTGCCTGTATACAGCTGATAGTAAGTACCGCCGAGCTTGATCAGATCATCATGTGTACCGCGTTCAATAATGCGTCCGTGTTCAAGAACCATGATCGCATCACTGTTGCGTACAGTAGAAAGACGATGTGCAATGACAAATACCGTTCTGCCTGCCATCAGCTTGTCCATGCCGTCCTGGATAATTGCTTCTGTACGTGTATCGATGGAAGATGTTGCTTCATCGAGAATCAGTACAGGCGGGTTGGCTACGGCAGCTCTGGCAATAGAAAGCAGCTGTCTCTGTCCCTGGGAAAGGTTTGCACCATTGCTTGTAAGAACAGTATTGTATCCATCAGGCAGATGCTTGATGAAACTGTGTGCATTCGCAAGCTTTGCGGCAGCGATGCATTCTTCATCCGTTGCTTCCAGACGTCCGTAACGGATATTCTCCATAACAGTACCAGTGAACAGGTTTGTATCCTGCAGTACCATGCCGAGAGACTTTCTCAGGTCTGCTTTGTTGATCTTGTTGATGTTGATGCCGTCAAAGCGGATCTTTCCGTCAGCGATATCGTAGAAACGGTTGATCAGGTTTGTAATGGTTGTCTTTCCGGCACCTGTGGAACCTACGAAAGCAATCTTCTGACCGGGTTCTGCATACAGAGTAACATCATGAAGAACAATCTTTTCAGGAACATAGCCAAAGTCTACATCCACCATCTGTACATGTCCTTCCAGTTTCTGGTAAGTAACTGTACCTTCTGCCTTGTGAGGATGTTTCCATGCCCACTGACCTGTTCTCTTTTCACTTTCGTGGATTGTACCGTCTTCGTCAATTGTGCAGTTGACAAGCTTTACATAGCCTTCATCAAACTCAACCGGTTCATCGCACAGATTGAAGATACGGTCAGCACCGGCAAGAGCCATGATGACGGAACCGAACTGCTGTGTAATGTTGTTGATCGGCATGGAAATACTCTTTACAAAGGACAGGAAGGAAACAATCGCACCGACTGTCAGTGCACCGGCAACACCGGAAATTGCAAGACATCCGCCGACCAGTGCAACAATGACATAAATCATATTTGCACCATTCATGGATACAGGACCCATAATGTTGGCAAAGATGTTGGCATTCTTTGCACTTTCGAACAGAGCATCGTTCATTCTGTTGAAGTCCGCAACTGCATCATCTTCGTGATTGAATACTTTAACAACTTTCTGGCCTTCTGTCATTTCTTCGATAAAGCCGTTCAGAGCACCGAGATTTGCCTGCTGCTTTAAGAAGTATGCGGAAGACTTACCGGCAAGTGTTCCGGTGATTCTTGTCAGGAAAATAAACAGGCCGATGACAACAAGTGTCAGTACAACATTGATACGCAGCATGCAGATGAGAACAGAAACAATTGTAATCACACCTGTAAGAAGCTGAGGAATAGACTGGGAAATCAGCTGTCTCAATGTATCTACGTCATTGGTAAAGCGGGACATCATGTCACCGTGGGCATGTGTATCATAGTACTTGATCGGCAGATGCAGTGTATGCTCGAACATATTGTCACGGATCTCCTTCAGAGAACCCTGGCATACCTCAATCATCAGTCTGTTGTAGGTATAGTTTGCAGCAATACCTGCAAGATAAATACATGCCATGATGATCAGTACTTTGATCAGTCCGCTGTAGTCGGGATTTGCGGAACCGATGAACGGTGTGATGTAATCATCGATCAGTGTCTGCAGGAAGGCATTGGAGATAACACTTACCAGTGAAGAAGCAACCAGACATACTGCAACAATGCAGATCATCTTCGGATGCTTGTTCCATACAATGGACATCAGTCTTCCGAAAGATCTTTTGGCAGCACCGAAGTCCAGTGACTTCAGGTCAATCTGCTGTCTCGGACCGCGGGGACCGGGTCCGCCCTGAGGTTTCTTTTTAGGTTCAGACATTATTTTCTGCCTCCTTTCACCTGCTGGCTGTATACATCCTGATAAATCTCATTGGAAGCAAGCAGATTTGCAGGAGTATCAAATGCATTTACTTTGCCGTTGTCAAGAATCAGCACTCTGTCTGCATCTTCAATAGAAGAAATACGCTGAGCAATGATAATCTTTGTTGTATTCGGAATTTCTTCTCTGAATGCCTTGCGGATCAGAGCATCCGTCTTCGTATCAACTGCACTTGTGGAATCATCCAGAATCAGGATCTTCGGTTTCTTCAGAAGCGCTCTGGCAATGCACAGACGCTGTTTCTGACCGCCGGATACGTTCGTACCTCCGCGCTCGATATGCGTGTTGTAGCCATCCGGGAATTCATTGATAAAGCCGTCTGCCTGCGCAAGCTTGCATACACGTACAACTTCTTCATCACTGGCAGTCTTGTCACCCCAGCGGATGTTGTCATAGATGGAACCGGAGAAGAGGACATTCTTCTGCAGAACAACAGATACCTGGTCACGAAGTTCCTTCATGTCAATGTTTCTGACATCTTCACCGCCGACTTCAATAGAACCGGAGGTTACGTCATACAGACGGGAGATCAGATTGACCAGTGATGTCTTTCCGGAACCTGTAGCACCGAGAATACCGATGGTTTCACCGGACTTGATATCAAAGTCAAGATCTTCCAGAACACAGTTGTCCATGTTCTTGTCATAGCTGAAATATGCATGCTTGAAGCTGATTGAACCGTCCTTGACTTCCATAACGGGATTTTCACAGTTGGCAAGATCGGCAGTTTCATCAAGAACTTCAACAATACGCTGTGCACTTGTAGCAGACATGGAAACCATTGTCATAACCATGGAGATCATCATCAGAGATGACAGAATCTGCATGACATATGTGAACAAGGATGACAGCTGACCTGTTGTCAGAGTTTCAGAAATAACCTGATGAGCACCGAACCAGCTCAATGCCAGCATGCAGGCATAGATTGTAAACTGCATGGCAGGATTGTTCAGGATGATGATCTTTTCAGCTCTTCTGGAGTAATCAACCAGCTGGTCTGTAGCTTCGCGGAAGCGCTTGTCTTCATGATCTTCACGAACGAATGCTTTTACTGTACGGATGCCGGCAAGGTCTTCCTGCATGATCTGGTTAACAAGATCATATCTCTTGAACATGGCACGGAAGTTGGGATGTGCATGTGTCATGACATACCAGAGCATAATTCCAAGGAACGGAATCGCTACCAGGAAGATCAGTGACAGACTTCCGGAGATGCGGAATGCCATGATGAATGCCATAATCAGCATGAACGGTGCACGGATGCAGATTCTGATCAGCATCTGGAAGGAGTTCTGTACATTAGTTACATCCGTCGTGCATCTTGTAATCAGACTGGATGTAGAGAACTTGTCAATGTTGGAAAAACTGAATGTCTGCAGTCTTTCGTAAATTGCTTTTCTCAGGTTCTTGGCAAAACCTGTGGAAGCAATAGATGCTGTATAGCCGGAGAAGAAACCTCCGCCTAAAGAAAGCAGAATAAGGAAACACATGAAAATACCGATCCTGATGGTATAACCCATATTTCCCGCTGTAATGCCTTTGTCGATCAGGGATGCCATAACCATAGGAATGATTGTTTCCATGATTACTTCAACCATGATCAGGATTGGAGCGAGTATTGCATACTTCTTGTACTCGCCGACATAACCTGCAAGTTTTCTGATCATAAATCCTCCTCTTTCTTGTTGTTACAGTTTTCAAGGTACTGCTGAAGTCTTCTGATATAACTTTCGAACTGTTCCATTTCCTCTTCATTCAGAACAGAACGGAAAGCCTGATCAAAGCCTGCAACTTTCTCCTTGACTGCCTGATGAATCTGTTCCCCTTTTTCCGTAAGAACAAGCTTCTTCAGACGTGCGTCATGTTCAGATGATCTTCTTTCAACCAGCCCGTTTTTCTCCATCGTGGAAAGAACGGAACTGACGGAAGACCGGCGGATCTTGAACTCCTCTTCAATATCCTTCTGATACACTTCGCGTTTTTCAGTCTCATAGTGCAGAAATACCATAATGTGCGACTGGGTGGAACTGAGCCCGTACTCCTGTGAGAAATGCTCAATGTTCTGCTTCAGAAGCACATGCAGCCTGGATATCTGCGGGCCGAAATGTTTTTCTTCCATGACCGCCTCCTTAAGTTCGATTTCTAACTGTTTGACTTCTAACTAAATCTTACGCATTATCATATGAATGTCAACTGCAAAGCACATACCGGATACAATTCTTATTGTTTGTACATATTTCTGCATAAAGAAAACTGCTGTTTCCTTTAAGAGAACAGCAGTCTCATGCAAAAGCATATTGTTTACTCCATGTTTTTCAGTGCTTCGCTCATCGGGATCTTCCGGATGGACAGCAGCATCGCCGCACAAACTGCCGCATAGCACAATGCCCCCATCAGGATCATCTTCACAAAGCAGCTGTTTGAAACAATATAAGGGAAATACCCGGTCATGCGTGTATAGATATATCCTGTAAAGCCCCAGTGCAGTCCGGCATCGATCAGCGGGACCGAGACAAGCAGGCATGCCGCAACAACAACTGTCGTAATAACAAGATACAGCATTGCAATTTCCGTATTTCTGAAGCCGAGAATCTTGGACATGGAGATGGAATGCAGGTTCCTGTCAATGATCTGCTTTGTCATCAGATAAATCAGAAGCAGATACATCAGAACACCGATCCAGGTCATCATGGAGATCATCTCGCCGAAGGAGTTTGCCATCTGGCTGGTCACCTTGGTAAAGTCGGAAGCAGTTATAACGGAAGCTGTTTTATCCTCGGGAATATCATCCAGTTTTACATTTGTAAAATACCCTGTGTAGTAATCGTCCTTCTCATCAAACGCTTCAAGATAATCACTTCTGTTCATGAAGACGGCAAGAGAAGCCTCATATTCATAAATACCGGCGATCTCATAATGATAGTACAGATCATCATAAGGATCTTTCATTTCCGCCATGTCACCGGGGTTCAGGGAGAACTTTGATGCATATGCCGAAGAAACAAAGACCTTTCCTTCAGGAATATCGATATCCACATAACTGCTGTCCTCTTCAAGGCCGTAAACAGTTACAGTATCCGTCAGATAACCTTCATACGTTGAATCAAGGCTTGTCAGACAATACTTTTCCGCAGAAGCATTTTCTGTTTCCGTCTGTTCCTTGAGTACATACTGGTACTTTGCAATCATCTGTTCCTGCACAATTTCAGCGTAATCATAAAGCAGCGGTGTAAACATAAGGCCGAAGACAACCAGAATTCCGCCGAGAACAATTCCCGCAAACATCGTGATATATGCAGGAATATTCTGAAAGAGCACACGCAGTGAGAACCGCACCATAAAGGGAAGACGGCTGCTGAGCGGCAGTGCTTTCTTTCTTCCTTTTCCCGAAAAGTCTTTGCGCAGGAAATCCAGCGGACGGTGCTGAAGCTTGGCAAATAGCACAACGAAGTTGATCATCATCATGATCACAACCGGAATCAGTGTTGTTTCCACAAAAATACTGTAATTGAACTGTGATTCATACGGAGCGATTGAGTAGTTTGTATTGTAGATACTCAGGAAGAAATTCTCTATGAATGTATATCCCAGCAGATTGCCTGCCAGTGCCGCAGCTACCGTTACAGCTGCAGGCAGCACAAGATAGTGCCTGATCAGTTCCGCCTTGCTGTAACCGGATGCTCTAAGAGTTCCGATCGCACCTGCTTCCATTTCAATCGAATTTGATGTTGTAACAGCAAAGACAAAAGCAAGAATCAGAACCACAATGATTCCGAACAATGAGAAACTTGCTCTGTCACTTGAAATATCATCCTCCATGAAAGTAACAGCCATATTCAGATATTTCGGCAGATAATCATCCAGCTGCAGCAGTTCATCTTCATTGATGCTGAAATCCTCAAGAGCAGTCAGTTCTTCCACCGTACTGCGGATCTCTGCTGTATCGTAAAGACCGGCAGCTTCGATCTTGTCTATGATTTCATTCAGTGTATCAAACGAGAAAGACATCTCTGTATCTACATCATCCGCTTCTTCATCTTCATCCAGAGAAATCACCGGTGCTTCATCATCAAAAGATGCTTCGGAAGAAAGATCTTCAGCTGAATCCATGGCATCTTCCAGTGCTTCAAGTGCTTCTGCCGTTGTACCAAGCTGCTCAGCGACTGCTTCTTCCAGCGTGATTCCCTTTTCATCAAGGGCAGCCTGAATCATTGCTTCAGCGATGGTTTCACTGTCACTGCCGGCATATGCCAGAGCAATCTGCATCTTCTTTTCCGAAGAAAGACCGTTCACCAGTTTCTCAGCCGCATCCTCGGCAGCGTTCTCCATGCGGTCTTCAATAACCTCCTGTGCTTTTGTCAGCTGTGCTTCAAGATCCGAAGACAATTCCTTCGCTTCCGCATACAGTGCGTCTACCTGCGCCTGTACAATCTTTGTATCATACTCTCTGATCACGTCTTTGACTGCGTCCAGCAGTACTTCGGAATGTGCATTCTGTTCGGCATCCGTGGATACTTCATCATCGTACTTCCAGGCATAGTTCAATGTTACATGCGCACTTGCCAGCGCATCAAAGCCGCTTTCCGAAACAAGTGCAGTTCCGAAGCTGTTTGCATCAAACATCAGATCGGAATTGTTTTCGTAAAGACCGGTATAGTCCGGCAGGTTCACAATTCCTGTTACTGTATATTCTCTCTTGTTAAGAGTGACAGTATCTCCCGGCACAATGTTATGGACATTGGCGAACAGTACATCCAGAGCAATCTCATCATCTGCTTCAGGAAAAGAACCTTCATGAAGACAAGCAAGATCAATTTCCGTACGGTTCCGGTAAATGCGCAAGGTTGTTCCTTCATCATCCAGATCCTCCATGGCATAAGAAAGATCATAGAGTGTCATTTCCCCCTTTTCTTCCAGCGTGCTCTTCAGTTCATCACTCAAAGGCATATTGAAAGACAGATGTCCGTCTTCCAGACGGTTTGTTTCAGCCACTTCGTAATAAGTACGTGCTACATTCTGATTGGTTTCCAGAAAGCCTGCCACCAGTGCAATCATCAATGACAGAAAAAGAAATATAACAGTATATCTTCCTGCATCCTGCTTCAGCTCCCTGAAGTAACGTTTATTCAGCGGATTCTTCATAGTACATGCCTTACCATTCCAGATCCTTTGCCGGAATACGGTGTTCGTTCAGATAATCTTTACGTACTTTTCCGTCTCTTAAAGTAATGATACGGTGTGCCATGCCGGTAATTGCTTCATTGTGTGTAACGATAATAATCGTATTTCCGAACTTTTCATTGACCTCTTCCAGCAGTTTCAGAATCTCTTTCGAATTGGTGTAATCCAGCGCACCCGTAGGCTCATCACAAAGCAGAAGTCCCGGATTCTTGATCAGTGCACGTCCGATGGATGTACGCTGCTGCTGTCCGCCTGAAAGCTGTGCGGGAAGCTTGGCTGCCTGGTCCGCAATGCCCAGTGTATTCATCAGTTCATCCACATTCAGAGGATGATCGCTCAGATATGCACCGATTTCGATATTCTCGCGAATCGTCAGATTCGGTACAAGATTGTACTGCTGGAAGATATAGCCAAGATGCTTGCGCCTGTACAGCGTCAGCTTTTTTTCATTCATATCCTTCGTTTTTTCACCATCGATGGATACCCAGCCTTCATCTGCAGTATCGATTCCTCCGATGATATTCAGAAGTGTGGATTTGCCTGAACCCGATGGGCCGAGAAGAACACAGATCTCTCCTTTTTCGATCTCAATGTCAATCCCGTTCAGTACTTCAACCAGACTCTCACCGCTGCCGTAATGTTTCTTTACTCCTTTGATTTCTACATAACTCATATATGCAAAACTCCTTTCACATAACCATTTAAGTTATTCATAGCTAACTATTTATAGCACATCCGTTTACATCCTTCCAGTAATAAAGTAAGTTACAACTAACTTTTATGAAAAGAAAAAGAACTGCACGGCATCATCCGTACAGTTCCTTGTTAAAGACTGATTGTATAAAAGACTGAGAAATCGCAGAAGGAACTGATTTCCAGTGTTCCTTTGTTTACATTGTAGATACAGGAATACTGTGTAATTCCGTAATCCATGCCGTTGTCCGGTTCCTGATGAACCATCTGCAGCAGCAGTTTTGCGAAATCCTCACGCATGCCGTTTTTCTCAGAACGGAACAGACCCGCTTCAAGACATGCATCTCTGCCGCATTTTCCGTGAAAGCCGTCATCGACTGAAATGTGGTAATTCGTCGCACGATTCCGGGGAATGACTTTCATTTCGTTGTCCCACCACTCCAGAAGAACACTGTTTCCTTTACTGTCGCATACAAGGATATGGTAGTCACTTCCCGGGAATACGGAAGCGACATTGAACTGTGAAGCATACTTCACTGCTTCTTCCACATCAGCACAGTTGTCCAGCATCATTCTCATCAGTACAGGATGCAGTACTTTCGGTTTGCCCGGCATATTCGTGCCTGCACTTGTCATATGTGCAATCCAGGCTCTGTGATTGACATGATCCACAGCAACTGTTCCTTCCGCTGCCTTGTAATCCATCGGTTCAGGAAGTTCTCCGAGTGTATCAATCAGTTTGACGGAAAGTTCTTCTTTGACTTTTTCAGAATATGTATCATAGTCTGTTTCTTCCCAGTTTACCTTGCAGCAGAGTGCCATAATAGAAACCCCGAGACCTGCTTCATTGATGCCGTCCATGCATACAAACGGAAGAATCACCAGTGCGGACAGATCCGTTGTTCCGTCATCCCCTCTTCCTTCGGCGAACGTACCGTTTTTATAATCGCACCAGTATGCATCCGCAACCCCGAGAGATCTGTACTTTGCGGCCGGATTGTTTCCGTGAACAATGACATTCATGCCGGTACGCGGTGTCTTTCTGTCATTGAGATAATAATGAGAGTAATCATAGTTTCTTCCGAGAAGATATTCCTGTTTCTGATTCTTTGAAAAGAATGTAGAGCAGCCGGCATCCAGCATGCCCAGAAATACATCCGGAAGCTTGTAGTAGTCATAACTGCAGTCCATTTCATACAAATAGCCTTTTTCATCTGTTCTTTTCAATGAACGAACAGCATTCAGGTATGCAGGATCACGCAGATATACAGCAGGATTTGTCATATTCAGTACCTCTTAATGTTCCTATTCTAGCAAAGAAAAAAGAAGATCAGATGATCTTCTTATGCAGCATCCATCATTTTCTGTCTCTGATCCAGAGAGCGCTTCAGCCAGCCTCCCTGCAGGTAGTATCCAAGGAACAGAAGACTCGTAAACACCCACGATACCGGATATACCAGCAAAGTACCGAAGATATCCTTTGCGGGATACAGGATAATCCAGCCGATTCTCAATGCACCGATTCCCAGGGCAGTCATGATCATCGGAACAAGCGAATCTCCGCAAGCCCTGATGGCGGAAGACATGACTTCCGTAAAGCAGAAACATGCCCAGTACGGAGACATAAAATAAGTCAGTGAAATTCCCAGTGCAATGACAGCTTCATCACTTGTAAACAGTCTGTAGAGTGCAGGGGCACCGGCAATGCACACTGCCGAAATACAAGCGGTACCGGCTGCGTAGATTGCCACACCGGTCCATATTCCCTTCTTTACACGGTCAATCTTTCCGGCACCGAAGTTCTGTCCGCAGAATGTCAGAACAGCCTGACCCATCGCACCGGACGCATTCCAGAAGAGAGAATCAATCTTGTTGAAAGCAGTATAAGCAGCGACGACATCCGTACCGTTGGCATTGACACCGGTCTGAATAAAGAGATTGGCAAGGCCGTAGAAGCATGCCTGCAGTCCTACCGGGAAACCGATGATCAGAATTCTCTTTAATACTCCTGTATCCAGAGAGAAATCCTTCAGATGAAATGCATAGATCTCGGATGTGGAAGTTAAAGTATACATAACAAGCGCACAGCTGACAGTCTGTGACAGGACGGTTGCGGCAGCAGCACCGGCTGTTTCCATATGCAGAACAGCCACAAAGAGAAGATCCAGAAGGATATTCAGAAAACTGGATATCACAAGAAACAGAAACGGTTTTCTTGAATCACCGACTGCTCTTAAGATCGCAGCCCCGTTATTGTAGATCAGCGTCGGAAGCAGTCCCAGGAAATAGATTCTGATATAGATCAGTGAATACGGATAGACAGCATCCGGCACATTCAGCAGTTTCAGCACACCCGGAGCGAAGAAGATACCGGCAAACAGCATGATCAGGCCGAGTGTCAGAGCAAGAAACATGCCGGCATTGACACCTTTGTGAACTCCTTCCTCTTCATTGTTTCCGTAGTACTGTGCAACAACGACTGTAGAACCTCCGGAAAGACCAGTGATAAAGCCTACAATCAGATTAATCACAGTACCGGTGGAACCGCCTACTGCGCCTAATGCCTCCTTGCCGACGAAGTTGCCGACAATGATGGCATCCACTGTGTTGTAAAGTGTCTGGAAGATAGATCCGAACATGATCGGAAAGAAGAACAGAACAATTGCTTTTACAATACTGCCCTGCAGCATATCCGGCTTTTTCTGATTCATACGCACACCTCCGCATATGTGCATTATTCTAGCACTTCCTTTTCAGAAAACCTTAAGTCATGCTTTCCCTTCCATCTGATACAATCAGAGAAACGAGGAAATACTATGAAAAGAAAGCTGTCACTGATTCTCTGTACAGTGCTTGCTCTATGCGGATGTACAGCAGAAGACCATAACATCGAAATCAAAGCTGATCAGGGCGAACACAGTCTGAGTGTTGAATGCACACTGGACGCAGAAGGAGATTCCTTTACCTATGAAGTATCTCTGAAAGATACTGACCACGGCAGAACGATTACTGAATTCGAGATTGAAAGTTCTGATGTTCTGTGGATGAATCTTTCAAACCGGATTCTCTATTATCTTCAGGAGAATGATCTCACTTCCGTAAATGCCGAACTGACCGTCAGTGAAAAAGAAGGAAAAGGAAAAGCCTCTGTCTCCTTCACACTGAACGACTTTCTGCCGGCCGATCAGATCCGCAGGATCGGTACTGATATTCCTTTGCAGGAAATAGAGTATATATCACTGAACTCTGTTTCCGATACTGCAGAGCTCTGTTATTCTTATTACTTCCGCAAGGACAATGACGAACAATGGACGGCGTCATGCAGCTTCTGCGACGAGGACACCCGCAGAGAAATCAGCGGTTATATTGACAATGATACTGCCGCAAAGATTCTTGCATGTCTTGAAGGTTCAGAGCTTTCCAGGATATACATCGAAGACCCTGAACTGCAGATCATGGACGGTACAGATACAAACTGGACCATCAAATGGAAAAGCATGACATCCGCCGACGAAATGTTCGATCTTTCCGTAAAACAGGATGTGATCGATCAGATCTGCACAATAATCAGTGAAGCAGAAATCACAGAAGAAGAATAAAAACAAGACTGCAGTCCGTTCTGCAGTCTTGTTTTTTTACAGTTCCGTATATTTCTTATCTGTTCCTTTTGCTTTTTCTACAGGATACTTTGCGTCATTTTTGTCAATCTTTTCATTGATGATGACATCCGGGTCAAGATTCAGCTTGTCGCACATCTGAAGACAGTAGTTCATGACATCCGCCAGTTCTTCCTTCACCGCCTGAAGATCATAATCATTGTCATTCCACTGAAAGCATTCCAGAAGTTCTGCCGCTTCCAGCACAACTGACTTTGCAAGATTCACAGGTGTATGAAACTGATCCCAGTCCCTGTCCTCAGTAAACTTCCTGATGCGTTCAATTGTTTCATCTGTAATCATTGTATCTGTTCTCCTTCCGTCTTTCTCTTTTCTTCAATTCTCTCGATTTCCTCTTTAACAATATTGCCGAAGGTTGTTTCGTCAACTTCTGCGTCCAGTGAAGCAGCTGCTGCAGAGGAGGCATCCGCAAAGGCATCAAATACCGCCTGTTTGTCTGAAAGCATATCCATGATTCTTTCATCCACAGTATCATCCGCCAGCAGTCTGTATACCAGTACATTTCTTGCCTGTCCCATACGATAGGCTCTGGATACAGCCTGATTCTCAATCGAAGGCTTGAGCTGGGGCTCACAGAAGATGACAACCGAAGCAGACTGAATATTCAGGCCTGTACCGCCTGACTGGATCTGTGCACATAGTACAGTACCGGCAGGAGCCTTGTTGAAAGCATCAATGATCTCCTGTCTCTTCTGCGGGGATACAGAACCGGTAATCGGTTCCGTACATCGGTCACCAAGGTAGTTTCTGACATCACTTAGTGTCTTTAAGAAGAAAGAGAAAACAATAATCTTTCTTTCTTCTCCCGCTGCTTCTTCAATGATCTCCATCATTCTGGCAGCTTTGGCCGAATGATTCAGGTCATCCACATTCCAGGAGACTCTGCGGATGTCCGCATAGCTTCCTGTTAAAAGATCCTTTTCATAAAGCATGTTCTCTTCATGAGACAATGTCACCCATTCTCTGTTGTCGATCAGATCCGGAAGTTCTGTAAGAACATCTTCTCTTTTTCTTCTGTAGTAAACAGGTGCGATCTTTTCTCTGAATCTGTCAGCCGAAGCCATGAATGCAATAGATCTTGCTTCCGAAGAGATTTCCGGCTGAAGAACAGACAGCAGAGCAAGCATTTCATCCACCCTGTTCTCAAGGGCAGTACCGGTCATGAACAGCAGCCGGTCCGCATGCGCAGCCAGCGCTTTCACATTCAGTGTACGGTTGGCTTCTGCATTCTTGATATAGTGTGCTTCATCGACAATCATGAAATCAAACTTCTCGTCTTCATCCATCTTAAGAAAGCCGGTGGTTTCAAAAGTCGTAACCGCTGCGCCGCCGTTTCTTTTCCACGTTTCGAACATCTCCAGACGTTTGTTTCCATGTACCTTGTACGGCACAAGATCACTCTTTTCCGCAATCTCCCTGCACCAGTTGGGAAGAACCGAAGCCGGGCACACTACCAGGAAGTGCGTACATCCTCCATTGCGAAGAGCCACCATTGATGCAATTGCCTGAATCGTTTTTCCAAGACCCATTTCATCACCGAGAAGCACTCTTTCCTGATGAAGAATATATTTCACGCCCCATTCCTGATAGCGTCTCAGTTCGCATTTCAGGCCTTCAAGACCAAGCTCCTGATTGCGGATCTCCTGGGCAAGTTCAGCCGGCAGACCGTACTGATCATCACCGCCCAGAACACCCGGGACGACATCTTCAAGAATGTTGTAGAACTGGATATTGTTCTTCTCAAAATCCTGCCAGGAATCTTCTTCTTTTGCCTGGATATTTTCCAGATGACTGAACAGTTCATAGACCTGCTGCACATATTCACCATGACAGATCTCATTCAGATAACGGTAGTCATTCAGATATTTTGTTCTTTCTTCCTTTGAAGCAAACAGCCATCCTGTACCGTCCGAGATCTCTCTGAGATGTTTTGCGGCAGTGGAGATTCTTGCATACTTTTCTGTATGCAGTCTTCTGATTTCATCCGCGTCCAGTGTTTTCCGGCGATAGGAAGACAGTGCCTTTGCAAGTGCTGCCGAATATGTATTCCGTTCATCAGCGTTCAGTCTGATCCGAACGGTTTTTCTTGTTTCCTCTGCAATCTGTGCAGCATCTTCCTTCATTGCTTTTGCCGTGGCATCACCGATACCCTGAAGATCAGAAATATAAGAAACTGATTTCACATAAAGATCATCAACCGTCTGAATCCCGTTTTCTTTCAACGGCTTCAGCCGGTAGCCTTTCTTCTCACGGTTGATTTCATCTACAGGAACATTTTTCAGAATACCTCTGGTCTCTGCTTCCACCATCTCAGCAGCTTTCTCCCTGACCAGTTTCTTTCCGCTTTCCATCAGTTCTTCTGTATGCGTAAACTCATGATCCAGAGCATTGATGGTTTCAAACAGATGATTGACTTCACCGATCCCGCCCTGATCCGTGCTCTTATGAATATTCAGTGCATCATAAAGATCGCGATATACCTGCGGATCTTCTTTGAACGAAGAAAGAAGTTCTGTATCATCTTCATTGGTCAGCTGAGACTGATCATATATTTCTTCAATATGCTCTGCTTCGCTGCTTTCTGCAAAGCGTGAAAGAAGCGACCAGGCTTTCTCAGCTTTATTTCTGCTGTCCTTTCCTGCGAATGTCCAGCGCAGGATACTGGAACCTGTGCCGAGAGAATCCGCAGCATTCCGGATCGTTCTTCCTTTGGAAGAAGAAATCAGATTTGCTTCAGCAGCCAGACGTCCCGCATCATCAGCGTTTTTCAAAGCACGAAGAAGGGCCAGGATTTCCGCATTGCCTTCAATCTCTGTAACATCCGAAAACAGGCATTCCTGCGCATAGGCAGTCAGACCGTGATTCCGGTTAATCCGTTCGATTGCAAGAGCTGCGTCACGATTGTATTTCTGCGAAAGAGAGGAAATCCTGTCCAGCTTGTGCAGAAGTTCCCTGCAGTATGAAATCAGTTCTCTTGCATCTCTGGCTGTAAACTTACGCGGCATGTTTCTCTCTCCTTTCTTCTTTATTCAGCTTCTTCAAATCTGTATTTCTGCTTTACATCAGGATACTTTTCATGATCCACTTCGGAAGCGAACATCTCATACGGACGCACATAGTAACCGAAATCCCCGTATAAAGCCTGATATACGACCATATCCTCCATGGTTTCGGAATGTTTTGCAATCATGACAGCTTTGTACATATTTCCTTTGAAATGTCTGTACAGCTTTCCGGGTATAATTTCTCTCATATTTTCCTCCTGGAAACACTTTGAGAACATTATCCGCTGAATACCGTAATGATTCAAAGTATTTCATTCCTGAACGGCATAAGAAAACGGGAGGCTGTCCATCCCGTGTGTCTTTTCACTCATCAAGAAGATGTTCCAGAAGAAACCGGCCGGCGCCGCCTTCTACTGCAGTATATTCCGTCACTGCATCCGCAATGTTCCTGCATGCCTCACACCCGTTCCGCATGCATACACCGTATCCTGCTTCCTTTAAAAGCTCATAATCATTCTGTTCATCACCAAGAGCCATGATCTCCGGTACCGGTATCTGTTTCTTTTCCGCATACCTCAGCATCGCTGCACCTTTGTTAACACGAACATCCTGAAATTCCAGAATTCCCGGTCCTCCCATGACATAGCAGAAACGAGGATCCTGACCATATTGCGCAAGGTATGCAAGCGTCTCTTCTGTCAGCGCAGGATCAAAGCGGTACATCACCTTGTTTCTTTCATGTCTCCAGAACAAAGAAGGATCATCATAGCCGGTTGTTTCAACAGCCAGCTGATTGCGCACTGCACTGTCTTCGATCAGAGACGTATGCTCCATAGCAATGAAGTGATCTCCTTCGTATGTAAAAGCATTACGGTGAAGCGGCTTCATCAGTCCGATAATATCCCTGATCGTCCCGCAGGAAAGCGGATAAAGAACTTCCGTTTCATCCGTTTCCCGGTCATAGATCTGCCCGCCGTTCATGCCGATGAGAACATCGAATTCAAAGTTCAGATGCCATTCCTGTGCCTTTGCCTTCATCTGCGCATTAACTGCTCTGCCTGACGCAATACCGATACAGATTCCTTCTTCATGTGCCTTGTTCAGAGCTTTACTCGTGACGCTGTTCACGGGACATCCTCTTTCCTGAAGTGTACCGTCGATATCCGCAAGAATCAGACGAATATTCTTCTTCATCAGTCCTTGTCCCAGCCGCTGGGAACAATTACATGATCAAACAGATAATGTCCGACACCGTCATCGTTGCAGTCATGTTCCGTGACCGCATCCGCTGCTTCCTTGCACTCTTTACAGCCGTTCTTCAGGCAGACTGACCACGCACCCGATTTCATCATGCCGAGATCATTCTGCATATCACCGAAGCACATGATTTCATCCAGAGGAATATTGTTTCTCTTTGCAAACATCTCAACTGCAAGACCTTTGTTGATGCGGGGATCCATGAATTCCATAATTCCCGATGATGTCATGACACCGATGTACTTTTCCGAAGGACGTGCTTCCACATAAGAAACAATTTCATCCGTCATTGCAGGATCAAAACGGAAGATCAGATTGAAATTTTCCTTTGAGCAGATTTCATCTTCTGTCTTTACGATCATCTCTACATTGTTTCTCTTCATGGATGCCAGGATCGATGCATCAATCTTTGTGGCATACATCTGCTCACCGTCATATACCTGTACGGCGCAGTCAAAAGGTCTCATAAGATCGAGAATCTCACGCATCGTTTCTTTCGGAAGCTTGTAATACTCCTCCATCTCTTCATGAAAACAGTCTTTCAGCTGGGCTCCGTTGATGCCGATCATAACATCAAAGTCAAAGCTGAGATTCCACTGGTTCTTCCGGTTGTACATGGAGGAAGTAACCGGTCTTCCCGATGCAAGTCCGAAAAGAACACCGTGTTTATGCAGGATTTCAATAGCATCATGCGTCAGAGGCATCATGCCTTCTCCCTTTGTTACAAGTGTGCCGTCAATATCCGCAATGACAGCTTTCAGATTATTTATCATATCTTCCCCCTCAGATCAGACCTTTGTCCTTCAGATAATGATCAATCAGATAATAACCGACACCGCCTTCAAAGCAGCCGTAATCTGTTACATCATCACTGATCGCAGCAGTTGCAGGATTGCCTCCCTTCAGGCATACACCCCAGCCGCATCTTTCCAGCATCTTGTTGTCATTTTCGTTATCACCGAAAGCGATGAAATCCTTGATATCAAGATCATACCAGGATGCATAAACAGCAACACCTGATCCCTTGTCAATGCCTTGTCTCAGAATCTCAAGCGTACCGGGATAGGTACTGACAATCTGATATTCACCAGCCAGTGTTTCATCAAAACGCTTTCTCAGGATCTCCGCATATTCCGGCTTTGTACGGAACAGGAACTTGAAACCTTCCTTTGTGCAGAAACCGTCAAGATCATATGTCTTGTCAGTGAATCTCCAGCCATGTCTTTTCATAGCATCTTCGAGTTCACCGCCGATATGCATGGCATGATCATTGCCGCCTTCCATGTTTACGGATATCTTATACTGGTCAATAATATCAATCAGCTTAGAAAGAATATATTTTTCTTCTTCGCATGTAAGACGCTTTGTTTCCCAGAGCTTTCCTGTCTTTCCGTCATATACCTGTCCGCCGTTCATGCAGACAAGGTAATCAAATTCAAAGCTGAGATTCCAGTCTCTGCCTTGTGTTTTCAGATTATTCTCAAGTACTCTTCCTGTCGCAAGACCAAGAGGAATCCCTGCTTTATGCATTGCTTCAAAAGCTTCCATTGTTTTTTCCGGCAGCATTGCCCCTTTGGATGTCAGCGTCATATCGATATCTGCTGCGAATCCTTTAATCGTATCAATCATCACAAACACCTCCGTAACTAAATTATTCTCTGTTCATAAAATCATGCAAGTCAATTTCTGCCGAATTACTATGATTATCATGTCATCTGCAGTATATAATCTTTTTATTGAAACAAGAGGAACAGCATGACACCCGAATTTAAAAACATCCTGCTGTCATATCACGACAGCATCACACCCGAACATATCAAAGAAATTGAAGCAGGAGAACTTTCCTTTCCCTTCTTTTCCAGCGAAGAAGCGCTGAAGCTCGGCACACATATCATCAATGCATCAGAAAAATACGGCGAAGAAATCGCTCTGATGATTGTCAGAGAACGTGATCAGGCAGTCATTTTCCAGTACATCATGGACGGAAAGAGTGAGCGGAATATCAATTTTGCCCGCATGAAGATGAAAGCTGCACAGATCACCGGACATTCCAGTCTGTGGGCTTTTGCAAAGCTTGCATATGGATGTGCACTCCCTGAGCTGGAAGAAAATGAGGATGCTCTGCCCGTCGGCGGTGCATATCCGGTTATGGTCAATGGCGAGCATGTCGCTACGATCGCATTGAGCGGACTTCATGAAGGACATGACGGCGCTCTTCTGATCGAAGCCATCGCTTCCTATCTGCATCAGGAACCGCTAATCTATCACGGTCCGCTCATCTGAGCAAAGTTTTCCATCCCCGGAATCCATCCGGGGATTTTCTTTTATGAATCACGGTCTGCAGTTTCCACAAGGTTCGTAACCGGATGAAATCAGTTCCTCTCTGGCTGTTATGACAACCAGCCTGTTCTTTTCATTCATATCCTTGATGCCGGTACATTCCGGCAGATGAAACTTCATCGTATGTGTATTCAGGACATACTCCGTACCGCCTTCCGCTTCGGTGTATTCCTGTATTGCCGCACTTCTCTCCGGGATCTCTCCTGCATCCCATACATCACACGGATATGTGCTGACATTTACTTTGCCGCCATAATACCAGATCGTTACTTCGGACTGCAGATCGCTGCGGAACATCATAACCTTGCGCTGCTTCAGGGCATTCATCACGGAAGCGTGCGGATGCCCGTAGTCATTTCCTTTTCCGCAGCTGATCAGCACATATGAAGGATCCACGGCATCCAGAAAAGCGGAAGACGAAGAAGTCGAACTGCCGTGATGAGCTGCTGTCATTACATCTGCGTGAAGATCGGAATACAGAGAAAGAATTTCTTCTTCCTCCTCTTTTTCAGCATCCCCCGTCAGAAGAATGCTGAAAGAGCCGTAAGAGACTTCTGCCACAACCGAATTATTATTTTCTTCTTCATGATCACATGTGACAGGACCGAGGATCCGGATCTCTGCTTCTCCGAAAGCAAAAGAATCCTGTGCAGATACAAAGACTTTGGAAATATTCTTTTCTTTCTCCATATCCCTGAAAGAATCATAAAGCCAGGTGTCCGGCTCATAGTCCGGACAAAGCAGCTGCAGTACAGGAAAAACATTCATGACACCGATTACTCCCGCAAGATGATCTTCATCATAATGAGAGACGATCACGTAATCCAGTGCATCCACGCCATGTTCCTGCAGATATGAAACAACATAGGAGGATGTCTCTCTTCCGCCGCCGTCATAAAGCAGATAATGATCATCTGCTTTGATCAGTACAGCCAGTCCCTGGCCGACATCCAGCATGGTGATTTCGAAATCTCCGGAAACTTCGGATGAAACAGCTAAGGACGGCTGTGAGCAGGAGAAAAGAAAAGCAGTCAGAAAAGAGAGAAAGATTTTCATAACTTTTTTGAATAACTTTTTCATAATCCGCTCCTTTCTGCTTATATTATTCTGGCTTTATGAAGTTTGCGTCTTACCGCCACTTTTGCCGTAAAGTATAATTAAAATGTATTCAGTCGATGACTGTGATCCACGTCTGTCAGGGAAAATCATAACACCTGCGGACGTGTTTTTTATTCAGAGGTGCATATCATGAAACATAAAAAAACTGTTTCTCTGCTTCTTGTGATTCTCGGCAACATCATTTATGCCCTGGCTGTACAGCTGTTCCTTGTCCCTTCGGGATTAATTACCGGAGGAAGCACAGGAATCGCACTGGCTGTCAATCATCTGTTTCATATTCCTGTTTCCGGCTTTGTTCTTCTGTTCAATACAGTGATGCTGGCGGCAGGATGGTTCGTTCTGGGAAAAAGCTTTGCTCTTACGACCATACTGAGCACTTTCGTCTATCCGGTATCTCTTGGCATCTTCGAAACCATTCTGGATGGTGTTGTTCTGAGTGAGAATACCATGCTGAATGCAGTCTTTGCCGGTCTGGGGATCGGTCTTTCACTGGGAATGGTAATCCGTGAAGGTGCAAGTACGGGAGGCATGGATATCCCTCCGCTGATTCTGAACAGGAAATTCAATATTTCTGTTTCCGTCTCCATGTATGTATTTGATGTCATCATTCTGCTGATGCAGGCTGCGCTGAATACACCGGAAACCATTCTTTACGGCGTGATTGTTGTTCTCATCTATACACTGACGCTGGATTATCTTCTGCTTAACGGAGCAGCCCGGACAGAAGTACGTATTATCTCAGATCACTATGAAAGCATCCGTGATGCCGTGATTGCAAAGATGGACAGAGGTGTCACTCTGATGCATGCCGAAGGCGGATACAGTCATGATGCAAAAGAGATTGTCATGACCGTGATTTCCAGCCGTGAACTGCCGGCAGTGGAGAACATTGCCAGAAGCATTGATCCATCCTGCTTCATGATCATATCCCGAGTTTCCGAAGTTGAAGGAAGAGGATTCACACTGGAAAAGAAATATCAGTAATCTCATCAGGAACGTGACTGTACAAAAGTCACGTTTCTTTCTTCTGCACAGCTTCCGAGAACTGACTTCCGTTCCGTACTTCCGCATATTTCTTGCGGCATTTTCATCTTTTTTATAAACTCTGACCATCAGGAAAACAAACAGAACATCAGGAGGAAACTATATGAAAATCGGCATTCTCGGTACAGGCATGATTGTAAAAGATTTCATGAATATCATTCATGAACTGAAATTTGAAAGCATTTATCTGCTTGGTACGGAATCTACACGTGAAGAAACAGAAAACATGGCACAGACGAATCAGCTTGATGGCACGTTCTACGATTATGACGAACTGCTCCAGAGTGACGCAGATACAATTTATGTCGCTCTCCCCAACTTTCTTCATTATAGTTTCGGTTTGAAAGCACTCAAAGCAGGCAAAAATGTCATTCTTGAAAAACCCGGAACATCAAATGCAAAGGAAATGGCAGAACTGATCCGTATTGCAAAAGAAAAGAATCTGTTCCTTTTTGAAGCAATGTCCCTTCTTCACGCTCCGGCATACAAAGAAGTAAAGAAGAATATCGCAAGACTCGGTGATCTGAAAATTGTATCTCTGAATTATTCCCAGTATTCCAGAAGATATGATGCTTTCAAGGAAGGTACCGTTCTTCCCGTATTTGATCCAAAGAAAGCCGGCGGTGCTTTAATGGACCTCAACGTATATAACGTTCACTTTCTGCTTGGTCTTTTCGGAAAGCCGCTGTCCGTATCCTACCATGCCAATATCGAAAAAGGCATTGATACATCAGGTATTCTCACTCTGGATTACGGTACATTCCAGGCTGTATCCATTGCTGCAAAAGACTGCAAGGCACCTGTCATGTGCTCTCTGCAGGGCGATAAAGGATGTCTCAGAATCAGCCGTCCTGTTAACGGCATGACTGCCTTTGATGTTGATATGAATGACGGCAGCACATTCAGTTATGCAGATGAGACTGTACAGCACCGCATGATCTATGAATTTGAAGAATTCATCCGCTGTGCTGATGAAAATGACCATGCCGCAAATGATGTAATGATGAATCTTTCCCTGGCCGCTGCCGAAGTGCTCACGGAAGCAAGAAAATCCGCCGGAATCGTATTCCCCGCTGATCTTTAATCAGAAAATTCCCCAAAGCCCCCTATAGCAGAAAAAAGCCGCTGAATCCGCGGCTCTTTTCTGTGTTATTTCTTTAAGACTTCCTTCTCGATCCAGTCCTGAATCATTCTTGTGCATTCATCAGCACATCCGTCAAACAGGATACAATGACGCCATCCGGTCATAATGATCTTCCGGACATTCACAATACCGGCAGAACAGTACAGCTTCTCAAGCTTGTCAATATCCTTACCGAAGGTAACAGTGACATCTTCACTTCCCGCAATCAGCAGAAGCGGCATGTTCCGGTCCATCTTCCGGATCTCTTTTTTATCATTGGAAAATTCAATGCCCCTGATCAGTTCACGGAAAATACCAGCTGTAATTCTTCCGCCGGCAATGCTGTCCTCTTCGAACATCCGCAATGATTCCGGGTCTTTGAGAAGCCAGTTTCCTTCCATCCCTGCTTTCTTCAGTTTCCGATTGTTTGAATCATGCAGCAGCATCTGCACAAAATCACTGTCAGATTCATAACCGTTCTTTCTGATTTCTCTTTCAATCAGAAGTTTTCCGGCAGCACAGTTTGCCTTCGACTGGTATGCACTGCCTGAAATCACCGCACCATCGCACAGTCCCGGAGACTGAATCAGAGCACAGCGCAGAAGAAACGCTCCCATGGAATGACCGATCATGACATACGGAAGATCACCATGCTTTTCTTTGTCTCTCTTTGCAAGATCAATCAGATCATCTGCTGCATACTGCCATGACCCTTCCGGTCCGAAATGATTTCTTTTATGCCCTTCGGCCAAGGACTTTCCATGACCAATGTGATCATGAATACCTGTAATCCATCCGTTCCTGCACATTCTTTCCGCCAGGTGCTCATACAGTCCGCTTTCCTCCGAACATCCGTGGCTGATTCTGATCATTCCTTTGATATGATCTGTTTCCGGCATATACTCTGCTGCATGGATCATTGTGATACCGTCATTTGAAAGAAATGAGTACTCTTTCTTCATCATATCCGAAACTCCTTGTAAAAAGCCCCGTTTCCGGGGCAGTGACATTTCTTCAGCTTATCTGCAGCATGCCTTGAGCAGGTCAACAAGAACCGTATAAGCACGATCGAAAGATTCCAGATCAAGCTTTTCCTCAGGGGTATGCGCACCTTCCGCAACCGGACCGTAAGTAACGATATCCATCTCCGGTACCAGACCTTTGAATACGCCGCATTCCAGTCCGCCGTGCGTTGCGTGGGTTTCCAGTGTTTTCCCGTGTGCACTGACAACTGCTTTCAGTTTTTCACGAAGATCACTCTTCTCTTCATAAGACCAGCCGGCAAAACGGTCATGCACTTCCACGGAAGCACCTGTCAGTTTTCCCAGTTCCTCCAGCTGTTCAATCAGAATATCAGTATGAGAAGCCAGAGCACTTCTGATCAGATCATCCATAACCACTGCATCTTCATTTGTTCTTACAACACCGCAGTTCAGAGAAGAAGTTGTAAGTCCTTCAATGGCCATGGAACGATGCTGGAAGCCGTCAGGCATCAGGAAAAGATATGTAATCAGATTGTCTGAAGCTTTCTGTGACATCTTTCTGTCAGCTTCTGCCTTTTCAACCGTTGTAAAGATTCCTTTGTCGGAGAATTCCAGTTCAGCCGCAATATCTGCTGTACTCTTCTCAGCAGCTGCTTTGATCTCTGCTTCATCTGTATCCGATACAAATACCGCCTCGGCAAGATGGGGAATTGCATTGAACTTGGAACCGCCGTTAAAATCCGATATACATACATCAATGCCTGCTCTCTGCATCTCTCTGAGAATTCTTGCCGCAATGATATTGGCATTGCCTTTTTCCTTGTGAATCATACCGCCGGAATGGCCGCCGGTCAGACCGTCAACAGTAAGCTTGTACGCAGGCTTTGTATTTGCTTCAAACTCCGTCGGACAGGAAACAACAGCTCTTGCGCCGCCTGCGGAAGAGACACAGGAAACAACCTCACCGCCGCCGTCAAGATTCACCAGACGCTTTCCGTGAAGGTCTTCCTTCTTCAGATTCATTGCACCGAGAAGACCGATCTCCTCCATCGTTGTAAAGAGGCAGGAAATGGCCGGATGCTCGAAAGAATCATCGTCCAAAACTGCCAGCATGTACGCCACACCATAGCCGTCATCTGCCCCGAGAGTCGTACCGCGTGCGGTAAGCCATCCTTCTTCATTGACATAAAGATCCAGAGGATCTTTTTCCCAGTCATGTGTGCAGCCTGTTTCCTTTTCACATACGATGTCCATATGTCCCTGCAGGATCACAGGTTCTGCATCTTCATATCCGGGTGTTGCAGGCTTGTCGACAATAACATTCCAGACTTCATCCTGCTTATAAGCAAGACCATGTGCTTTCGCAAATTCACATACATAATCAGATACTGCTTTTTCGTTGCGGGATCCGCGGGGAATTGCGGAAATCTCGTTGAAGTAATAACAATGTTTCTTGCTGAGATCAAATTCCATCATGATATTCTCCTTTAAGGTTAACTGCGTCTATCATACCGCAAACAGAAGTTTTACGGTGCAGTTTCACTTCCGGTTCTTTTCAACGAACGCAAACGGTTCTTCATCCGCAATGAAGTGCATCATCTGATAACGGCAGATCAGCGCCATATGTTCTTCTCTCATGATCCGCTTTACTTCCTCCCTGTCCGCTATGACAACTTCAATCTCTTCATCACTTTCCTGATATTTTCTGCTGACTTCACCATGTGCATAGCCGAATACCGTACCGCAGGATTCATCCGAAAGACCGATAGTCGTAAAACCGTTTCCTTCCAGTTCAATGCCAAGCGGTACTGCGCTGAAATCAAGGCCTGTTTCCTCCTTCATCTCCCGTTCCGCCGCTTCATAGATCGTTTCGCCTTCATCCACAAGACCGGCCGGAAGTTCGTAGGTATAATCATCAATCGCATAACGGTACTGCTTTACCAGGACCACCTTGTCTCTGTTTTCCCCGTACAGACAGTAGATCACAACAGCATCCGGTGTGAAATCCTTTGTCTTCATCTTCAGATGTTCTGCATCCTTTGCACGTGATGCGACATAGTATTTCTTTTCTCTTCCCTTTTTGTTTGTACCTTCCGCAAGATAGAGATTCACAAACGGAAAGTCTGTCATCTTTGTGACCTTGTCAACCTTTGACTTCATTCTCTTTTCTCACTTTTCTTCATATGACTCATTCAGAAGGTGTGCAAAGATCCATCTGCCGAACCCGCCGCTTTCCGCATTGTACTCCGTGACGGCATCCGCCGCTGCTTTCGCTGCATCACAGCCGTTAAGAAGGCATACCCCAAGGCCTGCTTCCCTGATCATTTCAATATCATTCTGCTCGTCACCGAAAGCCGCAATTTCACTGACCGGAAGATCATTCTGTTCTGCGTAAGCATGAAGACCGGTACCCTTGTTCACCCGCGGATCCTGAAATTCAATTACTTCCGGCGCTGTCTTGAAATAGCGGTATCTCTCATCAGCAGGAAGTGTATCCAGATAAGCAAGCACTGCCGGGATTTCATCGGCAGGCAGTCTGTAAAGAAGCTTGTTGTTCGGTTTCGCCCAGAGTTTTTCCGGATGTTCATAACCGATGACATCAACATCCATATGATTCCTGTTCTTTGACATTAACATCAGTTCATCCAGTTCATTGGCAATCATACAGTTTCCATCATATACAAAAGCGTTCTTGTGCATCGGCTCCATGATTCTGTAGATATCTTCAATGGTCTTTTCATCAATCATATGAACCTGTTTCACACCTTCATGATCTTTGTCCCACAGCTGGCCGCCGTTCATGCCGATCATCACATCGAAGTCAAAGCCGAGTCCCCACGCCTTCGCAAGTGACGCCATTTTGTCATCCGCCGGTCTGCCGGAGGCAATTCCGACTTTTACACCAAGTTCATGAAGACGCTTCATCGCCGCAATATTCACGTACGCAATATCACCGCCCTTTTCCATTAATGTTCCGTCCAGATCCGCAAGTACTGCACTGATTTTTCTTTCCATCATTTCACTCTCCTGCATAATTCGTTATATCTGCGCACAGGTTCTTTCAGAGAAACAATACCTGTATTCGCACCTGTATGTTCCACATTGCATGACGCTGCTGCATTGGCAAACAGCGCACATTGTTCAAGCGTCATGCCTGAAGCCAGTGCATGTATGAAACCAGCCGCAAAGCTGTCTCCCGCCCCTGTTGTATCTGTACAATGATCCGTATGATAAGCAGGTACATGCATCATCTTCTCTTCTGTACAAAGAAGACAACCTTCTTCACCAAGCTTGATCACAGCATGTTTCACACCCGCTTCAATAAACTTCTTCGCATTTACTTCAGGATCATCTATGCCTGTCAGAAGAGCTGCCTCCTGTGCATTGGGAAAGATATAGTCCGCATAAGGCAGCAGACCGGCAAGATCCTGCAATGTTTCCTGATGCTTTGCTTTTGTCATATCTGCACAAAGAATCCTGTTCTTTTCCTTGATCTTTCTGAATACTTCCGTCATATCTTCAATACTCATAGCAGAAGAAACAAAAATACTGGCAAAGCTGACGATCTCTCCTGCCTGATCAAGTACCAGAAGAACATCTTCTTTTGCAAGACAGCGCTGGCTTCCTGAAGGATTGGTAATAAATGCTCTTTGTCCTTTTTCATCCACAAGCACAATATTCACGGAAGTCTCTGCATGCTCATCAATGATCATATGATCTGCTGCAACATTGTTTTCTTTCAGGAACGAAAGAATACGCTCTCCTGCATCATCTCTGCCGGTCTTTGATACAAGCTGCACTTCATGTCCCATTCTTGCCAGCATAACTGCCTCATTCAGCGCATCACCGCCGCAGCACATTCTGATTTCCTCAGCCGGTACAGAGCCTTTTCCGAATACATCATGATCCACCGGACGTACAAGAAGATCAATCGTAGAATTGCCGATCACTGTAATTCTCATAAGCCTGATACAACCTTGATAAACAGAAGAACAAGAACAACGACAATCACCGGTCTTACGATCTTCTGACCGTTCTGCACAACCAGTCCGGACCCAAGATAATTGCCCAGAATACCGAACAGTCCTGCACATAATCCGAGTCTTGGCATCACGGTGCCGTTCATCAGAAACGTACTTAACGCTGCCGCATTCGATGTCCAGTTGATCAGCTTCGTCATGACTGAAGATTCCTGTACAGACATATGAGCAATGGAAGTGAAGATAATAATCAGAAATGTTCCGGTGCCCGGTCCGTAGAAGCCGTCGTAACATCCGATCACAAACGCTGCCGCAAGCACAATTGCCAGCAGTTTCCGGTATTCCGGCAGTTTTTCTTCTGTTTCTTCTGTGTTTTTCTTTCTCAGCACATACAAAGCGACAACCGGAAGAACAACTGCAAGAAGATTCTTCAGAATCTTCTCATCCATCATCAATGAAAGTCTGGATCCCAGTGATGAGCCAAGAAGAGAAGCCATTACAGCAGGCACTGCCAGTGTAAAGACATGTTCCTTCTTCAGATATCCGTTCCTGAGAAATCTTCCTGTAGAGATGGTTGTTCCCATAATAGAAGAAAGCTTGTTGGTACCTACGGCGATATGCGCAGGAAAGCCCGCAAGGATATAAGCAGGAAGCGAGATCAGTCCTCCGCCTCCGGCGATGCTGTCCATGAATCCGCCCAGAAAAACCAGCGGACATACGATGAAATAAGCAAGCATATGCAACTCCTTTTTCAAACACTCAAAGTATACGCTAAAATAAAAGAAAGAAAAGGAAGGTACAGACAATTATGAGTTTTCCCAAAGGTTTCCTGTGGGGCGGTGCAACCGCTGCCAATCAGTACGAAGGAGGATATCTCTCCGGAGGCAAAGGTCTTGCTTTAACAGACTTTATCTCCGGCGGAGACGGTATTCACAATATTCCGAGTAAAATCTTCATCAAGGACAAGGACGGCAATACAGACGTCTGCGGTCCGCGTGACAATTTTCCTTCAGGGTATTCTCCGTACATTGATGAGAATACGTACTATCCCAGCCATAAAGCAACAGATTTCTATCATCATTGGAAAGAAGATATTGCTTTGTTTGCGGAGATGGGTTTCAACTGTTTCCGCATGTCCATCAACTGGACAAGACTCTTCCCTCGCGGAGATGAAACACTGCCAAATGAAGAAGGTGTAAAGTTCTACTATGATGTCTTTACAGAGATGAAGGCAAAAGGGATTGAACCGGTTGTTACCATTGATCACTTTGACATGCCTCTTGCATTAAGTGAAGAATACGACGGATGGTATAACAGAAAGACAGTTGATTTCTTCCTGAACTTCTGCAATGTCATCTTTACAAGATACAAAGGCCTTGTAAAGTACTGGATGACTTTCAATGAGATCAACTTCTGCGGTCAGTACAAGTGCAATGGTGTCAAAGACGCAGACAAGTATCCTGAAAAGAAAGAGCAGGCATTGTATCACATGTTTGTCGCTTCTGCCAAAGCAGTCATCCTCGGACATGCCATTGATCCGGACAACAAGATCGGTTGTATGATTGCCTTTATCGGCATCTATCCGTATTCCTGCGATCCCGATGACGTCATGGCGGAAATCGAATTTTCCAACAATTTGAAGTGGTTCCATGGTGATGTTCAGGTCAGAGGATACTATCCGAAGTGGAAGCTGAATGAATATGAGAGAAAAGGCATTGTTCTTAAGACAGAGCCGGGTGATGAAGAAGCAATGCTGGAAGGTGTTGTAGACTACTATGCATTCTCTTATTACCACTCCTTCACTGTTGCCAGCAATCCGGAAGGCAAAGGAAAGTCGTTCGGCAACCAGATGGGCGGTACAGCAAATCCTTACCTGAAGGCGTCCGAATGGGGATGGCCGATTGATCCGGTCGGTCTGAGAATTGCCTTGAATCAGATCTATGACCGTTACCAGATTCCGGTCATGATCGTTGAAAACGGCATCGGTGCGATCGACAAAGTCGAAGAAGACGGAAGTATCCACGATCCTTACAGAGTTGCATACATGAAAGCTCATATCGAACAGATGAAGACGGCTGTTGAAAAAGACGGCGTTGAGCTGATGGGCTATACACCATGGGGATGCATCGATCTTGTTTCCGCCGGTACAGGTGAAATGCGTAAGAGGTACGGATTCATCTATGTAGACAGAGATGATGACGGAAACGGTGACTTCAGACGTCTGAAGAAAGACTCCTTCTATTACATGAAGAAAGTCTATGAATCAAACGGAGAGGAAATCGACTGACACTGCAAAAAATATCCTGCTGATTCTGCAGCAGGATATTTTTACTTATTCACTCATCCAGTTTTTCAGTTCGGGAATATATCTGTACAAAGAATGTGCAATGCCGTCATGATTATTGTCATCCGTGATTTCATCCAGTGCCTTTCCCTTGTCAATGCCAGGAGGCATGAGCTCATAGTAGAAGTTTGCTGTAAACATCATGGAGAGCTTTCCTTCAAACGGAGCAGACATCTCCTGATAATGTTCTTTCAGATAATCGGAATCAGCTGCTGTAAGAATCTTATTGACATGATCACCAGGATAATCTTCAACACCGGCTGCAGTCAGTCTCTGTTTCCGGAATACCGAAAATCAGATCTCTGATCTAACATTCACTCTCTGTCAGCTTTGCATATTTCAAATACATTCTTCATCGGAAAGCTCTTTTCTTTACCCGTTGTACCTTTTCAGCATTTCTTCAATTGCTCTCGAAAAACCGATATGATCATCTTCGTCAATCAGTTCCGCTCTGTCCTTTAAAGGCTGTGCAGAGTTTCCGATTGCGCAGGAATGCGGAAATTCCTCAAAAAGAGAAATATCATTCAGACCATCACCCAGGACAACCACTTCATCAGGTGAAATGCCTTTTCTTTCACATACTTCTTTCAGAATTGTTCCTTTGGCAGCTCTGAGATCCGTAACCTCAAGATTATCCACAGCAGCGGACAATGCATTGATTCCTTCCACTTCCGCCATCGACTTTCTCACTGCATCCAGCACATCCGGTTCCATGTCATATGCTTCAATCTTCATAATATGAACATCCGGATGATCTGCAAGCAGACGGATATTCGTTGTTGTAGAAGCCATGCCGGCATGCCCGAATCTTCTTACCGCACGGTCTTCCAGCTTGGCTGCTGTCTGCTTTGGATCTTCATCTGAAAACATTCCTTCCGCTGCGAAGTAGATATAGTTCACTCTATGTCTTTTATATACTTCAGTGACTTCTTTTCTTTTTTCTTCGGAAAGATAGGCAGCGGAAACCAGTTTTCCGTTTTCGCCGATATACTGGGCACCGTTTGCACAGATCGCTTCGGTTTTCAAACCATAAGGTTCAAACAGACTCATCACTGCAGGATAGTTCCTGCCGCTGGCAGCCGCAAAAACAATTCCTTTCTCATTCAGTGATTTTACTGTTTCAATATTTTCTTTGCTTAATGTTCCGTCATAAGCGATATATGTACCGTCCATATCCGACGCAATGAGTCTGATCATACCATGTTCTCCTTTTCACCTATTGTACAAGAAAGGCTTTCTGTTTATTTCATGAAACGAATAATTATAGATCATTACAAATTCCGATACATAAAACAATTGACATATATCATCATTTTGACTAAAGTTTATGGGTAAAAATCGTATAGAGGCGCGGTGCGGATAAGTAGCTGAAGGAGGAGGTATCCGGTGAATTCAGTGAAAGGCAATCATCGCCGAACATCCATGCAGACATGCATGGAATGTGGGGTACAGGGAAATACCCTGTGCACTCCTTCGCAAGAAGAGGAGCTATCAGATGGATGACTGGTTCGTACATGGGTGGCTCATGTACGTTTTTTTATATCCTGGGAGGGAAAAAACATATGAAAAAGATTCTTACAGCAATGACTGCTGCTGCCATGGCTATGAGCCTGACAGCCTGCTCATCTTCCGCATCCTCTGCTGCAGCTGCATCTTCATCCGCATCTTCTGCAGAAGATGACAATGTATTTACAATCGCTATGGAATGCGCTTATGCGCCTTACAACTGGGCACAGGATGATGATTCCAACGGTGCCGTTCCGATCAAGGATTCCACACAGTATGCCAACGGCTATGACATCATGATCGCCAAGAAGATCTGTGAAGCCAACGGATGGGAACTGGAAGTTATCCAGTCCGACTGGGATTCCCTGGTACCTGCTGTTGTTTCCGGTACAATCGACGCTGCGATCGCCGGCCAGTCAATGACTGCTGAAAGAAGTGAAGTAGTAGACTTTGCAGGTCCTTACTTCTACGCTTCCATCGTTATTGTTACAAAGGCTGATTCTGCTTATGCAAATGCACAGACTATTTCTGATTTTGCCGGTGCCAAGGGTACAGCACAGATTGCAACAATCTGGTATGACCAGTGCCTGCCTCAGATGGAAGGTGTTGAAATCCAGACAGCTACAGAAACTGCTCCTGCCATGTTAATGGCTCTGGAAACAAATACAGTTGACTTCATCGTTACTGACCTGCCTACAGCACAGGGTGCTGTAGCAGCTTATCCTGATCTGACAATCCTGAACTTCTCCGGTACAGACGGTGACTTCCAGTTCACTGAGGAAGAAAGAGCAGAGAACGTCAACATCGGTATCTCCTACATGAAGGGCAGAGATGAACTCGGTGAAGCAATCAATGCAGTACTGAGCCAGTACACAGAAGAAGACTTCAACGAAATGATGGCTGAAGCAATTGCCATCGCACCTGCTGAATAAGCACAGTACAAGATAATCGGAAAGCGGGATCATCCCGCTTTCTTTCATTACAGGAGGTAATCCATGAGTACACTTACGACTCTCATCGCTGATGTTTCAAAACTTTGGAGCAAATATTCCGGAAACTACATCAACGGCATGAAGAATACTCTGATCCTGGCCCTGATCGGTACGGTGATCGGATGCATCATCGGTTTTGTCTGCGGTATTCTGCAGACCATTCCGCACACGAAGAAAGATCCGCTGATCAAGCGTTTCTTCCTTGCCCTGATCCGTGTTGTCATCCGTGTCTACGTTGAAGTATTCCGCGGAACACCAATGGTTCTGCAGGCAGTCTTCCTCTACTACGGTCTTCCCTACTTCACGAACAACGCTGCCAGATTTGACAGCGTATGGGGTGCAGCAATTCTGGTTGTTTCCATCAATACAGGTGCCTACATGGCTGAAACAGTCAGAGGCGGCATCATGTCCATTGATGTCGGCCAGACCGAAGGAGCGAAAGCAATCGGCATGACCCACACCCAGACAATGCTGCATGTCATTCTGCCGCAGGTACTGCGCAACATCCTGCCTCAGATCGGCAACAACTTCATCATCAACGTCAAAGATACATCTGTTATGTTCATCATTTCCTTTACGGAATTCTTTGCAACACACAGATCTGTTGTAGGTACAACCTTCCAGTACTTCCCTTCTGCCACAATCGAAATGATCGGCTATCTGTCCATGACACTGATTGCTTCGTTCATTCTGAGATGGTGGGAAAAGAAACTGGACGGTTCCGATTCCTATACACTCGCTTCCGCCGACCAGCTGACACCCGCTGCCGGAACACTGAACTATCCCGGCAAAGGAAGCAACTTCGACGAGCATCACAAGGAGGGATAAAGACATGGCAGAAAGAATTCTTGAAATCCATCACTTGTCAAAAGCCTTCGGTGATCATACGGTTCTGAAGGATATTGACTTCGAAGTAAACAAGGGTGATGTAACATGCATTATCGGTGCTTCCGGTTCCGGAAAATCAACGCTGTTAAGATGTGTCAATATGCTGGAAACGCCGGATGACGGAGAGATTGTCTACAAGGGAAGCAACATCCTTGAAAAGGGATTTGACCAGAATAAATACAGAGCAGAAGCAGGCATGGTATTCCAGTCTTTCAATCTTTTCAATAACATGACTGTTCTTGAAAACTGCATGATCGGCCAGACGAAAGTTCTGAAGAAGAACAAAGAGGAAGCAAAGAAATCTGCTCTCTACTATCTGGACAAAGTAGGCATGGGGCCGTTCATCAATGCTTATCCAAGACAGATCTCAGGCGGCATGAAGCAGCGCGCAGCCATTGCCAGAGCACTTTGCATGGATCCTACAATGCTGCTGTTTGACGAACCTACATCCGCACTTGATCCGGAAATGGTCGGTGAAGTGCTGCAGGTAATGAAGCAGCTCGCTTCCGAAGGTCTGACAATGCTGGTTGTCACGCATGAAATGGGATTTGCCAGAGAGGTCGCAAACCATGTTGTATTCATGGCTGACGGTGTTGTTGAAGAAGAAGGAACACCGGAAGAACTGTTTGCGAATCCGAAATCCGAAAGAACAAAGGCATTCCTCGCCAGAGTTTCTCACTAAACCACAGTCCAAGGACTTCTGTATTGCTTTACAGAAGTCCTTTTCTGTTGTTTTCGTAATTGTTCAAAACAGCACGTAATTCTGCTATGATGTTAGTAATAAAAAAAGGAGAAATAAAATACTATGGCACATTTTCCCGAAGGCTTCCTGTGGGGCGGCGCTGTTGCAGCCAATCAGTATGAAGGCGGATGGAATGAAGGCGGACGCGGTCCGGCTTTAACAGACGTTACTACAGGCGGTACAGTTACAGAACACAGAATGGTTACTTACATTGACAAAGACGGCAATCACTGCAAGATGACACAGAGCGAAAAGCTTCCTGAAGGAGCTCACTATGCAGTACTTCCCGAATATCATTATCCCAACCATTTTGCTGTAGACGGCTATCATCATTACAAAGAAGATATCGCTTTATTTGCAGAAATGGGATTCAAGCAGTTCCGTATGTCCATTTCCTGGTCAAGACTCTATCCGAAGGGAATTGAAAAGGAACCGAACAAGGAAGGTGTTGAATTCTACAGAAGCATGTTCCTGGAAATGCAGAAGTACGGTATTGAACCGCTGGTAACAATCTGGCATTTCGATACACCTCTGTATCTTGAAGAACAGTGCGGCGGATGGCTGAACAGAGAAACCATTGATCACTTTGTAAGATATGCAACAACTGTATTCACAGAATACAAAGGACTTGTTCATAACTGGCTGACATTCAATGAAATCAACAACACAATCATGTTCCTTGACTTCGCAGGCGGAGAGCATGATGACTCCGAATACCAGGAAGCATACCAGCACCTGCACTATAAGTTTGTAGCTTCCGCAAAAGCTGTACAGATCGGTCATGCCATCGATCCTTCCAACATGATCGGATGCATGATCTGCGGTATTACAAACTACCCTGCTACATGTGATCCGAAGGATATCCTTGCATGCCAGCACCAGTGGGAAAAGAATATCTACTACTGCGGTGACGTACAGTGCCTGGGTGCATATGGTTCCTACTGCAAGAGACTCTGGGAAGAGCACAATGTTGTACTTGATATCACAGAAGATGACCTGATTGACTTCTCCAACGGCTGCGTAGATATGTACACATTCTCTTACTATATGTCTTCTCTTGTAACAACACACAAAGTAACAGACAAAGTATCCGGCAACTTCTCTTCCGGACAGAAGAATGAATATCTCGAATACTCCGACTGGGGATGGGCACTGGATCCGGACGGACTGCAGTACTATCTTGAAATGATTTACCAGAGATACGGAATTCCGCTGATGGTTGTCGAAAACGGTCTCGGTGCTTACGATACAGTCGAAGCTGACGGTTCCATCCACGATCCTTTCAGAATCAGCTATTATGCAAAGCATATCGCTGCTATGGACAGAGCAATTGCCAACGGAGCTGATGTCATCGGCTATACAACATGGGGCTGCATCGACGTTGTATCCGCAGGTACAGGCGAAATGAGAAAGAGATACGGATTCATCTATGTTGACATGGATGATGAAGGCAAAGGCACAATGAACAGAAGCAGAAAAGATTCCTTCTACTGGTACAAGAAGGTGATCGCTTCCAACGGTGCTGATCTCTCCGAATAATCACTGAATCAAAAGGACATGTTTCAGCAGAGAAACATGTCCTTTTATTATGTAAAGTAAAAAGCGTATTCCCTGCAAAGGATATACGCTGTATTACCGCTGATGAAATCTCAGTAGTATTCAGAAACCGCACGCTTTTGCCGCAACAGCAAAAAATGCAAATACCAGGTAGACCATCAGCACAACATAATTTCTTGTTTTCATGATCCGCCCTTCAAGTTAGTGTTTCCTAACTTTAGTTATTATGCACTCCCCGGTCAAATGTGTAAAGTCATATGATCCGATGCATGATAAAAGGGCTCTGATTTTCGTCAGAGCCCCAACAAGAATATTATAGAACATAAAAAAAATGAAATACAGACTG
>R19__coassemble_41_pt1 | contig 79629 bp, 72 predicted proteins | sample R19__metabat2_low_PE_032 | metagenome-assembled genome bin R19 | reverse complement strand
ATGCCCTTAATGTGGCCTGATCAAACTTTTGTCCAAACTTTGGGACTCAGTTCATATACAGCTGTTTTTTTTCTGTATACTGTTATCTTTTTTAAAGTGTGATTTCTGCGGAAGCTTTACCGCTCTTTTCCTGAGCAGCAGATACTGTGATCTTTGTACCTGGTTCAGCCTTTACAAACCATGTTACTTTCTTCTTTGCAGAAGCATTCTTCATCGTCTGGATATTGCCGCCATAGAAGACACCGGTGATTGTCTTGCTGTAGCCGTCCAGATTGCCGATCGATACTTCAGAAGAACCATCCAGTACTTCCGCGCCGCTGATGGAAGCCATAACAGGTTTTGCAACCTTGATATTGATTGCTTCATCTGTCAGATTAGTTGCGAGATACCCCTTGTTTCCGACAACTGCAGTCACTTTGTAAACACCGGCTCCTGCTTCTTCACTCTTCAGTGAATCAATTACCAGATGAGGCATAGCCTTGGCAAAACGGATGTTGAACTTTGTATCATGTTCACATTCAGCCTGAAGCAGATGTGCAGGAGGATTCTGATGTGTGAACTTGGAGTCAAAGCCGCCGATTTCAACCTTGCCGAACTGCGGATGATCATACGGCTGCCATTCCATGTAGGATTCGGGAGCGTTCTCCTTTACCCACTTCATAATTGCGCTGAGACGTTCCATCTTCTTTGCATCTGTTTCCTGAGAATGGTCAAACCAGTTGAACGGTACACCGGCTTTTGAATTGATATCCCAGAATTCAATTGTATATGCAGGAATACCCTGTGACTGATAGAACCAGTCATCCAGAGCACCTGAGGAATAATTCTCCTGGTCAAGCATGAAGTGATCGAAGATATTCATAGGCTTGTAGCCTGTTTCCTGTTCACCCATTCCGGCAATTGCAACAAATGCCTTGATATCATCAGGTGAAGCTTTGGCACTGGGTTTTGTTCCCGGAGGATACAGGATAATGCCGCCTGATGTATGACCGCAGGCTGCACCGCCGATATTCGGGTGTGCAAGGACAAAGTCTGCGACTGCTTTCGTTTCAGGATTGCAGAGAGGATAAGCACCGGCACCGGGCTGTCTGTATTCAGGGAACCAGCCGAGCGGGAAGTTTCTGTTAAAGTCATAACCCCAGTCAGCTTTCTTCTTCTTGAGGTTGAGATCACCGTCTTCTTCCAGCATGCCTTCTGCATATACATCGTAGAATTCACCTTCTGTATCGGAAGGAGTACGCAGAACCATGGATCCGTCTTCCGGATTGATCTTCCATGCACCGTAAGGTGTAGGGATACGCATTGCCCTTACAATTCCGTCACCGTCCAGATCTTCATCCTTCATGCCGCCCTTTTCCGGCAGATAATCTCTGTCAACAGAGCGGAGTGTATAAGGAGTCGTCAGATAAGTTTCTGCACCATCCGGAGTAATACGGGGAATGACATAGATTGTCTCTGTATCCAGAAGCTTTGTTACTTCAGGATCTGTTCCGTAATTTGTCAGTACATAGTCAATTGTATGCATCGCAGCCATGCAGGATGTAACTTCACCTGCATGAATGTTTCCGTCCAGATACCATGCAGGCTTGCTCAACGCATCACCTGTTTTCTTGTTGGTAATTGTTACAGCATACTGATTCAGTCCTTTGAGTGTGACACAGTTTACTTCAACTGTGCAGAGATCGGGATACTTTTCAGCAAAGTATTCAAGATTGCTTTTAATTTCAGCAAACTTGTAATAATGATCATATTTAAATGTTGTATTCATTGCATACGCCTTTCTTAGAGAACCTGTGACAGGAATTCCTGCGTTCTCGGATTCTGCGGATGATCGAAAACTTCTTCCGGTGTTCCGCTTTCGGCAATTACGCCGCCGTCAATAAACAGTACCCTGTCACTGACTTTTCTTGCAAAGCCCATTTCATGTGTAACGATGACACATGTCATGCCGCTTTCAGCAAGATTCTGAATAACTTCCAGTACACCTTTTACCATTTCAGGGTCAAGTGCTGATGTAGGTTCATCAAACAGCATGACATCAGGATGCATTGCCATTGCTCTGATAATAGCAAGTCTCTGCTTCTGGCCGCCGGAAAGCTTTCTGGGATATTCATTTACCTTATCTTCAAGTCCTACCATCTTCAGCAGCTTCATTGCTTCTGCTTCTGCTTCTGCCTTGGGAATTTTCTTTTCCAGCATCGGAGCAATCGTGATATTCTCCATGACTGTCATGTGCGGGAATACATTGAACTGCTGGAAAACCATGCCGATTTTCTGTCTGTGAAGATCAATGTTCATATTCTTTTCATCAAGCACATTGTTCTCAAAGATGACCTGTCCTGAAGTGGGTGTTTCCAGAAGATTCAGACATCTCAGGAATGTGGACTTTCCTCCGCCGGAAGGACCGATAATAGATACTACTTCACCTTTGTAGATCTTTTCGTTGATTCCCTTAAGGACTTCCAGGGAGCCGAAATTCTTTTTCAGATTTTTTGTTTCAATCAGTACTTCATTGAACTCAGTCACTAACACTCAACCTCTTTTCCAGTTTTCTTACAAGAGATGTAAGACCCAATGTCATGATCAGATAAATTGCTGCAATAATCAGCTGCGGCTGCCATACAAGATACTTGTTGGCAAGCAGCGTTCTTGTGTACATCAGTTCGTAGCACATGAATGTGCCGGCAAGTGATGTTTCCTTGATCATCGCAATATATTCATTGCACAGAGCAGGAAGAATGTTCTTGATTGCCTGAGGAAGAATAATCTTGGTCATTGTATGGGAAGCCGTCATGCCGAGAGAGCGGGCAGCTTCCGTCTGTCCTTTATCAACAGCGTTGATACCGGAACGGAAAATTTCTGATACATAAGCACTGGAGTTCAATATGAGCGCTCCGAGTACATAGAACACTTTGTCAATGTTATTCAATACAGGGAACACCATCGGAACAAAGAAATAAGCAATATACATCTGAACAAGCAGAGGTGTACCTCTGAGGACATTGACATAAATTACTGCAATCCAGTTGAGGATCTTGCTCTTCGAAAGATTGAGCAGTGCGATGACCGCACCAAGTACAGATCCCAGAGACACTGCAATAAATGCATATTTCAGTGTTCCCAGAGCACCCTTCAGAAAGATCGGCCAGTATTCAATAAAGACTTCAATAATACCTTTTCCCATTTTGAACTCCCGTCTAAGAAACAATTACGCCAGCTTTGATTAATCAGTCTTCAATGCCTGCAGCTGCTTTTGCTTCAGCAGCCCATTCAATGTAATATCCGTTTTCAGCTGATACTTCGATACATGCGTTTACAAAATCGATGATGGATGTTTCGCCCTTCTTAGCAGCAGCTACATTTCCTTCGTGTGTGCCGTACATTGTAAGATCGAACTTGACACCTGTCAGAGCAAACTGACCATCAGACTGTGCAACATAGTTTTCAGCTGTTGTACCATCAAGGGCAACTGCATCACACTTGCCTGCAGCCAGGCCGAGGATTGCCTGATCGAGAGTAGAAACGAATTCGAGTTCTGTTCCTGCATCCGGATCCAGAGCGATGATCTGATCTTCAACATACATCTGCTGCAGTGAAGATGCCTGTGCAAGGATATGCTTTCCTACGAAGTCTTCGCAGGAGTTGTAATTGTCTTCCTGGCCGGCCAGGCAGATCAGTGTATGATAGCTGACGGAATCCGGATCGCCGATATAGCCGTCTGTCAGTTCATAAGCTTCGGCTCTGTCTTCCTTCCATCCGTAACCGGAGAAAGCCATGTCTACTTTTCCTGTATCAACTGCCACAAGAGTAGAACTGAAATCCATTGTTTCAATTGCAAGGTCAACACCGAGACAGTCAGCGATATACTTTGCAAGCATCATTTCAGAACCGTATACAACGCCGTCATCGGAAACCCATTCAGCTGCAGGATAGTCCGGAGATGTAGCAATTGTAAGAACACCCTTTTCAAGAACGCTCTTCAGAACGCCGTCAGCTGTTGAGAGATCATAATCAGGTTTTTCAAGATCAGTTGTATCGAGAAGATATGCATATGTAGATTCAGTGCCTGTTTTTACTGTAGCTGCACTTGAAGAAGAAGCTGCTGCAGATGATGCAGATGAAGAACATGCTGTGAGTGCGAATAATGAAGCTGCGAGAGCTGCCTTTGTAATCTTGTTTGTCATTTTAATTTCCTCTTTCTTTTTTCTTTCAATGTTTTTTCTGCGTTGGTGCAGAACCCCCTTTTTTACTTAACAATCCTCGTCGCACTTCCATAACTGCATCCTCCTCTAAATAAAAAACGTCATCTCCGGTTAATTCCAGAGACGACGTATAATCGCGGTGCCACACTGGTTACCGGCCTGATGACCGGTCACTCTGATCCTTAACGCGGATAAATCGTTTCTCCCTACTGATGTTCAGGAGAACTTCTCCCGGATGCGCTTCATCACACCGTATATTCTGCCGGACTTCCACTCTGTTCCGGCTCGCTATAGAATCGCTTGCGACTACTCTTCCGTTCCTTGAATGTGATTCGATGATATCGTTTATACGAAATGAAGTCAACGCATTTTACATGTTTTCTGCAATTTCTTTTATGCTCTTTCTGAAAACTTTTTCATTTTATACAAAAAGAAAATCCGCTGGCGGATTTCACTTTTTAATCATTGGTGAAAGCATCGTATATGCACCGTAAACACATGCCGGTACAACAATTACCTTTGTGATGACAGGTACAGAACTTGTCAGAGTAATAACAGCACATGCAGCCAGAACTGCTGCGATCAGTATATTTTTCATTTGAACCTCCGGGTTTGTTTCCATTGTCATTATAACTTTCATTTCCTTTTTTTCACCCGTGAAAAGGATAAAAATGCATCTTTGTCTTTTTTCGAAAAAAATTTATCTGAATTTAAAACTTTTACTGGTATTTACAGGAAATATATGTATAATACTTATTGCATCTGTCCTCGTAGCTCAGCTGGATAGAGCGACCGCCTCCTAAGCGGTAGGTCGGCGGTTCAAATCCGCCCGAGGACGCTTGTCCTTAAGCGGCATAGATCGGGATGTAGCGCAGATTGGTAGCGCACTTCGTTAGGGACGAAGGGGTCGTGGGTTCAAATCCCGTCATCCCGACCATAAAAGTGAGGTTAATAGCCTCACTTTTTATTTTTATCACCTTTCAGTGCTTTACCGACATCATCTTAAAGCAGCAATGCCCGGTATGCTTTACGCTGATCCTCGAAGGAACAAACTCAATGAATCCTTTCCACGTTCGGATCCGGCAAAGCATGGGAATAAATACTGAAAATGCAGGGAATGAAGTAACGAGTGCCCTTCATGCAGCTGCAGAATATAAGTCATTAAAAAAATCCGGCAGTGCTGCTGTTTATAGCCTGCCGGAATATTTTCAAAAAGGAGACCGATGCTTTTCCATATTCAGCAGTGCTTTCAGATTTATGAGCACAATAGACAGCAGTACTAAAACAATTCCTGCTGTTTTTGTTATGCCAGCCTCTTCTCCGAACAGAAAAATACCGATTACTGAAGCAACTACAACTTCTACTGACGCAATGACCGGAACACCTGACAAGTCTTCTATTACCGATAGTCCCGAATAATAAAGCAGATATGGAATAACTGTAGTGAAAAGTCCGTATGCGCATGATACAAAAAGCATTTTCATTTCCAGAACAGGAACAATCTCAGAGAGAGGTGAGGTTGTCAGCAGACAGATTGATCCGGACAGCATACTGTAGAAAAGAAATGTAAGTTTGTCTGTATCCTTCAAGCACTTTGAACTCCATATTGTCATAAATGCATATGCAAGCGCGGAAAGAATTCCCGGTACAAGTGATATAATTCCCGCAAAATTCATCGCTCCCGATACTCCGGCAGCGAGCGCACATCCTGCTATGTTCAGAATAATTCCAGGCAGTTTATATGCAGCTGAAGTCTCATCACCAAAAACCAGAGAAAAAAGAAAAACAAATACCGGTGACAGATAAAGCAGAACCGAAGAAACTGCAACGCCCGCACAATTTACGGATGATGTATAGCATATATTGTACAAAGCCTGTCCTACAGCGCCGTTAATAAACGCACAGATTAAGCCATTCCTGCTGATCCGAAACATTTTCCGGTTTTTCAGCAATATATATAGCATCAGTATTACTGAAGCACTGAATATTCTGACAAACGCAGAAGCAGATGAAGAAATACCGTAAGTATTCAAAATTTTTGAGAATAGTCCAATTGTCCCCCACAAACTGCCGGCCAGCAGAATAAAGATAAAGCCTTTTCTGTTCTTCACTTTCCAGTAATCCTCTCTATTCTGAAATCATTGATTCAGAAGGTAATTATTGGCATCTCCTGATTGTACATACCATGTCGGTATATTATCCGTCTTCAAAGCTTCCGGCAGCCACTTCAGCATATATTTCATGCCAGCTTCTTCTGTATTAAAGTGACCGGCAGTAAGAATAGCTTTATGTTCCCCGAAACTGATGCAGTCTCTCATATATATATTGACAGTATAGTCAATCATTTCCATAGAGATCAGAAGATCAATGTTTCTGTGATCAATCATGGTAATTTTTTCATTGTCATTGAACATGATATGCATCGGAATCATACCGTAATTTACTTTGGTATCCGGATCACCGATCAGACGAATCCCGTTCAGGTGAGCACCTTTCATGATCATATCTGCAATATCCCTGACTTTCATACCGTTAAAGTTCAGAATTACCGGTATCGAATACTGTAAAGGTGAATGGACTGCAGGTACGTAAAACCGGTCAAGTCCTGTTTCATAAAGAAATCCTTTGAAAATACCGTCATCCCATCCGCCTTTTCCGTTCGGAATCCCGGAATGGATATAGTCATGATTTCTCCAGACTGTTATCCCATATTGTTCAAGCAAAGCTTTTTTTCTTGCAAATGTCTTGTTGCGGCTTTCTTCAAGCCATTCTGTATGGTCACCATGATTCCAGAACAGTGCTTCATGGCAGATTATGAGATTCGCACCTTTTTCATACGCTTCTTTAATAACTTCGACGGAAGCATAGCATGTTGTCACAATACCGGTGCATTCCTTGTCTGTTTCACCGAACAGTACTCTGTCACGTGTTGTTTTTTCATCAATCGGTATAAAGTGATTCTCTTCGTCAAGTCCGCGTGAATATGCTTTTATCGACTGAATAATCTCAAAGATTTTCATTTTCCGTTCTTCCTTGTCCGTTGTGAATGAATGTATATCTAGTATTAATAAAATCTACAAATATGCTGAATACTGCAGAAGAATCAATTGCAACGGGCATACCCTGCGTTGTACTGTTCGGTATCAGAATAGAATGGTCAAATTTACCGATCAGCGGATGTGCAGCATTCATACAGAGAATATATGTTACAGGCTTATTTTCCTGTTCATTAAGAGTCAGAATCGCTTGCCGAAATGTGCTTCCTGTTTCAGAAAACAGTACAACTGTATCTTCAGATGTAAGATTGGCATTCCATTGCTCGGCATAGATTTCCTCAACATATATGCAGTTTTTCCCGCGCATCTGCATTTCGAGAGCAAAAAGCTGTGCCGGAAGACTGCTCCTGTGTTTTCCATATACATAAGTCAATCTTGATTTGGAAATACGTAACAGGAATTCATCGTAACTTCCCTGCTGTGTTTCGGTACTGATCAGACTGATCAGTTTTTTATATCCATCTTCCTTTGAAAAAGAATCAGATGAACTGTTTTCAGACTGAAGTGCTTCTTGTACAGCAAAGCGGAATTCATTGTATCTGCTATACCCCAGTCTGCGACAGTAACGCATAATGCTTGCCTGCGAAAATCCAAGAAGTTTTGCAAGTGAATTAGATGAGTTCTGAAAGATCAAGGTATAGTTTTCTTTCATTGCTTCAGAGATCGCCTGATCCGTTTTTGTAAAAGTCGGTCTTATAAGTTCGATTTTTTCGAAAAGATTCATGTTTTCTTTCACTCCTTTCGCCGAATCAAATATAAATAGATGATTTACATAATAGCAGAATGATTTTTTAAGTCATCAATCATTGACTCATATTGAGTAAAAAAATCAATGCTTTGATTTAATATCCGGCAGTCAGTAAATAGACTATTCAATTTGAACCAATACATTTTAACTTATTTATTCAAAACAATACAATGTAGTTACTGATAAAGTTAATGAAAGGAGAAAAATCATTATGACTGATCAGAAAAAAAATGCAGCATTCATCGAAAAATGCGAAAACTGGCTGATGGAAAAAGTTATGCCTGTCGCAACAGCTATGAGTAATCAAGCTCATCTTTCTGCAATAAGGAATGCAATGACATGCCTGATTCCGCTAACCATTGTCGGAGGTTTTTCCATTCTGCTCGCGCAGCCCCCGATCAGCGAAGGTTCTACAAATGTCTTCCTGCTTGCATGGCAGTCTATGGCAGACAAACTAGGAGATATTCTATGGATTCCGTATTATCTCACAATGGGAGTTTTATCACTGTATGTTGCCCTTTGCGTAGCCTACTTCCTTGCAGAAAAATATGAACTGAATCCATTAACTAACGGTATTTCCTCACTTGCATTGTTCACAATTATTTCAAGAGCATACACAGATGGAGTTCTGGATTACAGCAGATTCGGATCAGGATATATGTTTGGTGCAATTCTCGTTTCAATTATCTCTGTTGAAATCACAAGGTTCTTCATGAACAGGAATATTAAAATCAAGATGCCCGATTCAGTACCGCCAAATGTTACAGCGCCTTTTGAAGTATTGCTTCCTTTTGCCGCTTCAGTTGTAATCATGAGTGCAGTGAACGTAATTTTAATCAATACTACAGGCGGCGGATTCACTGATCTCATATTCACAATTTTCCAGCCTTTAATGAAAGCGACCGGATCGATTCCTTCTGTACTGTTGATTAACTTCATTATGATCGGCTTCTGGTTCTTCGGTATTCACGGTGACAATATGGTCAGCCCGGTTACATCACCAATCACAACAGCCGCAATAGTTGCAAATGCAGAAGCTTATGCCGCAGGAAGAACTGCTCCTTACGTTTATGCAGGCTTTGCAGCTACTGTATTTGGAGACTGGATTTTCTTCTTCTGTCTGCAGTTTGTAATGCTCTTTGTCTGCAAGTCAGCAAGACTCAAGAGCCTTGTCAAAGTATCGATCATTCCAAGTGCTTTCAATATTAATGAACCTGGTGTCTTCGGTATTCCCACAGTACTCAATGTATTCATCCTCATCCCCGATCTGATCTGCAGCGTAATCAATTACGTAACATATGCACTCCTGGCTGAAGCAGGTCTTGTCGGCAAATTCGTCATCAACGCCCCCTGGACTATGCCCGGTCCGATCAATGCGTTCCTGTCAACCGGTTTTGATTTCAGAACTGTTATTCTGTGGTTTGTTCTGTTTGCAGTAAACTTTGTAATTGCTACCCCCTTTGTAAAAGCATACGATAATCAGCTTCTTGCAGAAGAATCCGAGAAATAATCAAAACCGCATACTGAAAGAGCAGGTCTTCCGTGATTACGTTCATCAAGTAACATAGCAGGATCTGCTTTTTTGATATTCAGGTTTATGCAGATATATTTTCAAAATAATTGATATCATTCGTAAATGGGGTACATTACTGACGATGACTATAGTGCAGAGGTAAAACTCTTCTGAGAATATTCATTCATGATAGAAATGTTTGAAAGGATGTACCATCCGGCTGATAAAATCTTCTGTTTGAATAAAGGAACTTTTAAAACCGCAAATATTAAAAAAGCGAAGTTTCCATGCTTCTAGATATTACTTATTGAAAAGATAAGCAAATACTTTACATCAAACATGAAACTATGAGTTTTTTGTTGAGAATTATAAAAGACGAATACCTTCACCAAGTTCCAGCAGAACGGTATAGACGTCATAACAAAATGGAAAGAATAATTCTGTCAATCTGGTGCATCACTTAAAAACACCGCTGTATCACACAGCGGTGTTTTGTGTTTCCGGATTATTTCTGATTCTGATAGATACCGGCAATAATCTCTGCGCATGTTTCCATACCGAGAGAACCTGCATTCAGGCAGATATCGTAGTTTGCAGCATCACCGAACTTCTGGTCTGTATAGACATCATAGAAAGCTTTACGTCTCTTGTCATTTTCCTTCAGGAACTTATCAGGATTATCATGTCCCTCATTATAGACTTCAACAGCTCTCTGCTTTCTGAATTCCTTGTCAGCGTACAGATATACTCTGAGAAGGTCAGCACTGTCTTTCAGTACATAGTCTGCACAGCGTCCTACAATAATGCAAGGCCCTTCTTCCGCAAGACGTTTGATAATTGTGCACTGAGCTTTCCAGATCTCAAGCTTGTTTGAATTGCCATAGAAATCAGTTTCACCAAGGAAAGAGAAGATGCCTGCACTTTCTGCGGATTCTGCTTCTTTTTTTACATAAGCTTCCGATAAGCCGCTTTCTTCAGCAATCTTTGTAATTAACTGCTTATCGTAGCAGGGAATTCCAAGTTTTTCAGAAAGAGCATGTGCAACTGTTCTGCCGCCTGCGCCGAACTGACGGCTGATTGTAATGATTTTTCCTGTCATGATATAAAACCTCTTTTCAATTATTAATCATATTTTAGCATCATTTCCAGATACTGCACAGAAAAAGAAAACAGCATTCCTGTTTCACAGGAAATGCTGTTCATTCAATCTCAGTTTCTTGCCTCAATATCCATCAGTTCATTGACGCGTCTTTCATGACGTCCGCCTTCGAACTCTGTTTCCAGGAAACCGTCACAAATCATCTTGGCTGTTTCAATGCCGATGACTCTTGCGCCGAATGTGACAACGTTGGCGTTATTGTGCTTGCGTGAGAAGATTGCACTGTAAGGTTCGGAGCATGTACATGCACGTACGCCGTTCACCTTGTTGCAGGCAATGCCGATGCCGACGCCTGTACCGCAGATAGCAATGCCAAGTTCTGCTGTACCGTTTGCGACAGCCGAAGCAACCTTTTCACCATAGACAGGATAATCCACACTGTCGTTTGTATCTGTACCGTAATTGATGACTTCGTAGCCTTTTGCCGTGAGATATTCTACGAGTTCATTTTTCATTTCCACTGCTGCGTGGTCGTTTCCGATTGCAATAATCATTGAATCATTTCTCCCTTCTTCTCATCTTGTCTCTGACGGTGCCAGATCAGATAAGCACCGGCCAGAAGAATAAATACTGAAATAAACTGTGATGTTGATAAAACACCGATAAATCCTCTTTCTGCATCACCGCGCAGGAATTCAATCAGGAATCTTCCTGCTCCGTAAAGGATCAGATACCAGCCTGCTGTATCCTTCGGCTTTTCATCCTTCATAAGCATGCGGTAAAGGAATGCAAAAATCAGAAAATCACCTGCAGCTGATATCAGCTGTACAGGAATAATCTTTGAAGATGTTGTCCATGCCAGAGAGGAAGCAGGGAACTGAACACCATACCATGCGTCTGTTTCAATTCCTCCGCAGCAGCCTGCAAGAAAGCATCCGATACGTCCGAATCCCTGAGCAAGAGAAACAACAGGCATAATGACATTAAAGTAATCCATGAAGTTCCATTTATGCCATTTGCACCAGATCATCGCACCGATGACACCGCCGATAATCCCTGCATATACAACCCATCCGCCGGATCCAAGCACAGCTGCAGGATTGCTTGTAAAGGTATCCCAGTTCAGGATACAGTAGAAAGCTTTAGAGCAGATATAGCCGAATATCACTACAAAGATTGCCAGACTGTCAATCTTATCTGATTCCAGTCCGAATTTCTTAGCGAGTTTTTCTGCAAGCCATACAGCCGACAGAACACCAATCGCAATCATCACACCGTATCCGTGAATTGTAAACGGACCGATGGTTAACCAGTCATTGTACATATGCTGACCTCCGATGCATATTCTATGTTATTTAAAGAGAAAAAGAAAGCTTTCAAGCTTCCGCCTGCCCGCTTTCTTCGTCATTCTGCGTTTCTTCCGTTTTTACGTCAGCAGTGTCTGACGCTTCTGCAGACTCAGCTGATGGTTCGCTGATGGTTTCAGTCTGTGATTCTTTGTTTCCTGACAGAGCTTCTTCATAGTGCTGTACAAATACATTGAACCTTCCTGCCAGAAACATTGTGGTAATCACATCTGTAATACCGCTGTACGCAAGAGAAACACCGGTAATCCTGAACAGCAATGCATGTGAAACATTTGGTTCAAGGAAAAAGATTACAGCAATTCCTGCAGCGATGGAAACAGATGCAATCAACAGATACGGAAGATAGTTTTCATAGCCGATTCTCACTGATACAACACCCTTCTGAAGCTTCATAAAGCCGCTGAGAACAATTGCCGTACCCATCACGACGGGGAGCAGATCCATCAGGATATCTCTCTTCACAAACAGCAGAACGGCGCCCAGAAGGGACATAATGGCGATGATAAATTCATTCCGGTAAAGCGTTTCACGTACGTTCATTGTGAAATATACAATAAGTTCTATAATGCCGCAGATACATAATGCAGTTCCTGCCGAAACGGAAAGCGTATCCGCACTGACGGAAGGAAACAGAAACATCAGTGCTCCCGCAATAATATATACAAATGAAATCAAAAGGGAACTCCACTTAATCTGTTTGAACATAACATATCCTTCTTTCTTGTAAATCATAAATCAGGAAATACAGCAGGGCCAGCATACATTCCATACATTTCGAAAATTATGTATTTCGTGTTAGGATATAGAAGCGAATGGAGACAAATATATGAAAGCTTTGTTTATTACACCTGTAAGACAGGATATGAGAAAACTTTTTGAACGTGAAGGTCTGGAGTGTATCTTTGCAGAGAACAGAAACTATACACAGGAACAGTTGGATGAAGCAGATATCATCTTCGGGAACCTGCCTCAGAATGTTCTTAATCAATGTAAAAACCTGAAGTGGGTGCAGCTGAACAGCGCCGGTGCTTCAGAATATGCAGATCTCAGAGAAGATATCGTTCTCACCAACGCTGCAGGTGCATACGGCACAGCTATTTCCGAACACATGATCGGATGCACATTGATGGTTATGAAGAATCTTGCCAGATATCAGGAACAGCAGAAGGAACGTCTGTGGACGAATCTCGGTTCGGTAAATACCATTACTGCATCAAAGGTCCTTTCCGTCGGAATGGGTGATATCGGTTCTGCTTATGCATACAAGATGCATCTTCTTGGTGCAGAAGTATCCGGTGTCAGAAGAACAATCCATGACAAGCCTGATTATGTCAAAGAACTGTATACACTTGACCAGCTGGATGATATTCTTCCCGAATTCGATATTGTTGCGCTTTCACTTCCGGGTACAAAAGAAACTGAAGGACTGTTTACGGAAGAACGTCTTCGCAGAATGAAAAAAGGTGCAATACTGATCAATGTCGGAAGAGGTTCCGCAATTGACGGCAATGCACTTGTGAATGTCATGAAAGATCATCATCTCTCAGGGGCATGTCTGGATGTTACAGAATACGAACCGCTGCCGAAGAACAACGCCCTCTGGACAACGGAAAATGTATATATTACTCCTCATATCTCCGGGAAGTTCAATGCTGCGGTTACTTACGAAACAATTATGAAAGAGATCTTCAGAGATAATCTTGACCGTTATCTGAAAGGTGAACCTCTGCAGCATGTTGTGAACAGAAAGCTTGGCTATTAAGTACTTATGAGCATCTTCAAAGATGCTCTTTTCTTATGCTGAAAAGCAAAAAAAAACGAGACATCATTGTCTCCGCCATGCTATATCACCGGCTTTCAGCCGTTTGTTTCTGTATTTCGCCCGGTCAGAGAGGACCGGTTAACTCATATATTTCACCTGACTGCTGTCTCTTCAGCCAGTCAGTTTTGTGCTTGTATATCGCCTGAATTGTTTTGCCATACACGCCTCAATTCAGTGTTTTTCCCTTGGCGCCCGAGTATATTACCATTCACTTTATCGAATTGCAACATGTTTATTAAAGTATTTATTTCACAAGTAAAAAGCTCCCTTCTTGTCGAAGAGAGCTTTGAATAAATCGATATAAATCAGTGTTCTTCTGCCAGTGCAGCTGCAACATTCATTGCATGGTCAGAGCATCTTTCCAAGTCAGTGATCATATCAGTGTAAATAACACCACCGTAAGGATCACAAGATGCCTTCATCAGACGCTGAATATGAGCATTTGTGATTTCATCACGGATATCATCAACCTTCTGTTCCAAAGCTTCAGCCTGAGGCAGCTGTTCAAAGTTCAGAGTATCGAAGACACCGAGTGAGAAGTATACAGATTCAATGGAAGCTTCTGCGAGTCTGCGGAGTTCTTCCATGCCGATTTCAGAGATTGTGGCCTTCTTGTTCTTGTATGTACCTTCGTATTCAGCGATATTACGTGCATAGTCGGAAATACGTTCGAGATCGGAAGCGACCAGAAGCATCTGAGAAAGGGAATTAAGTTCTTTTGCAGAGAGATCTTTGGATCTCATTTCAATCAGTTTTGCCTGAATAGATTCTGTCAGGATATCAATTGTATCTTCTTCTTCAACAACCTGTTCAGCGAGCTTGTCATCCATGCCGAAGAAGCATTCAACAGCATTTCTCAGAGAGTTGGCAGCCATAACACCCATTCTGGAGATTTCCATACGTGCCTGATACAGAGCAACTGAGGAAGGAAGGCTGACTGTAGATTCATTAAGGAACTGCAGCTGTCTGTCTTCGAGCTTGCGGCTTTCTTCCGGCAGCATCGGAATAATCTTTTCAGATGCTTTTACAATCAGACCAGCAAACGGCAGTTCAATCAGAACAGCAAGAATCGCGAAGATTGTATGTGTATTCGCTACCATACGTCCGACATTTCCGGGTGTCAGTGACTGGATCATTCCGAGGAACGGCGGAATGAGGTTGATGAGCAGAACCATGCAGACAGCACGGATGAGATTGAACAGCAGATTCAGAACTGCTGTACGCTTGCCGTTTCTGTTAGTTGTAAGAGCAGCCAGAAGGTTCGGTGTAACAGAGCCGATGGCAGCACCGATGATCAGATATACAGCCATCTTGTAACCGATCATTCCCTGAATTGCGAATGTCTGGAAGATAACAACAGATGACGAGGAACTCTGCAGAAGAGCAGTAAAGAGAATACCGAATACGATCGCAAGTGCAGGATTCTCAAGTGCGGATAAGAAGGAAATAAATGCGGCACTCTGAGACAGAGGAGCAACTGCGGACTTGATGCAGGAAATACCGAAGAACAGCATGCCGAAGCCCATGATAATGGAACCGATATGCTTTACTGTATTGTTCTTGAGGAACAGATACATGATTGCACCGATAAACAGAATCATCGGAGCATATGCGCCAAGGTTGAATGCTGTGATCTGTGCTGTGATTGTTGTACCGATATTCGCACCCATGATAACGCCGATTGCCTGGGCAAGAGACATCATGCCGCCGTTAACAAAACTGATTACCATCATATCCGTAGCGGATGAACTCTGGATCAGCAGGGTTACAAGAATACCGACAAGTACAGCCATAATACGATTGGAAGTGGCCTTTTCAAGGATTCCAGTCATTTTGTCACCGGCTGCGTTTTTCAGACCGGCAGACATCATGCTCATACCATACAGGAAGAGACCGACGCCTCCCATCAGTGAGAAGAACTCATAGATAGTCATACTTTACTTCACTCCTTATACATAAGAATTTACACTATTCGTATCATATCGCGGATTTTCCTTTTTTAAAATGACAATTTCGAATTCTTTGCAGGATTATGCACTAAAAAGAGGCACAGTTCAGACTGTTCCTCTTATTTCCATGCCTTTTCTTTTATTTGCCGGAACATTCCTGTTCCAGATATGCATACTTTTTCTGAAAACGCTCGTTTTCTTTTCTGCCCTTTGCTGTCGCGGCATCAGGTACGATAAAGTAATCACCATTACCATCTTCCGCTTTCTTCATAGCAGGTGTTTTCCCGGATAATGCCATCTTGGGAGAATGATTGCTGGTAAGGATATACAGGAATGTAAATTCCGGTCTCATTCCGGACGGCAGATGGACCAGGCTGCTGTCGAGAAGTTCAAGAACTTCATAATAAGTTCCGTGTACCGTAATCAGATTAAAAAGATCTCTCATGAATTCACGAATTTCTTCTTCTCCTTCTGCATAGGGAGTGATAAATTCGCGCATGGCACGATAGCACGGATGATCTTCCGGATAACTGTTTCTTGCAAAGGAGGTAATTTCCTTTGCGGAAGGAACAGCTGCTCCTTTGTATTTTTCATGAACCTGCTCCAGTGATTCTCTGGCTTCTTTGTATTTCTTGAACCCGGAAGCGCAAAGCCCTTTTCTGTATGTTTCTACGATACGCAGATGCTTCGGCATTTTTCTGACCATTGCCGCAATTTCTTTATCCGTGTCTGCATGCCATACAGAGCTTGCATTATAGAGATCCCTCATCAGAGATACAGGACCTGCACCATACCATGAAGCAAATACATGCATGCAGTCATTCAGCCATGTCATACGTTCACGTTCATCAAAGAATTCCTGTGTATCAAACTGCTTTAAAGCATCTCTGACATCAGGTGTTATTGCAAACCTGTCATCACCGCTGAACCAGCCGTATTCCGTAAACTCCGGCCATTCATCACGAAGATCAAGATCATTCTGCGCTGTTTCAATAGTCATCCCTGCCATCAGATCCTGAAGCTGGTTGATTGCCGTATCATGCAGAACAAGAAGATTTTCTCTCAGCAAAGCAGGATCCAGCATTTCCTGTGCAAGCTTTTCTGCTTTTTCTTCCTGAGAAGCATTGAATTCGCAGAAAACATTGAATTCGTCCGCCAGATCCCCCAGTTCAAACTCATCGTTATCCATGAGCAGAACATCTTTCAAAGTAAAAGGAATATTCTCAGAAGAATCTTCACCCTGCTTCAAGAGAATCTCCTTAAACTCTTCAGGATCCATATTTTCAGGTCCGCTAACAGACATTTTCATCATTGCATAAAAGACTTCTTTATCCACATAATTACGCCCGTTTACGATTTCCATCGTAGTCTCCTGCAGAAGATTCAGAACCATCATTGTATCCTGCTGATCTTTGTCATCTACACCAGCTTCAGACATCAGTTTCCGGCAGTCTCTGATCAGATCTGCATATTCACCATTTTCCATTCTGTCCAGTTCATCAAAGAGAACTTCATGAATTTTGTTCACACTGTTATCATTTTTAAACATCAGATCCTCCGCTTATTTCAGTTTTTCAATTCTGGTGCGATAATATGCCGGATCTTCAGGCTGATTGCCTGAAAGTACATCAAAGGCATTCTCGGCGATGACTGCCGAAATCATGTTCAGTGCAGTATCATCACCATACTTTTCCTGAAGTCTGAGAAAAACTGCATGTACATCTTTATCCTGTCCCGCAAGTTCAAGTGCTGATGCTTTTATGTAACTCACAGCATTACCGGCAGTCACATCCAGATCCATTACCTGTAATTCATCTTCTGATTCAGAAGAATCACCGCTGTTTCCCTGCATGTTTTCTTTATACATTTCAATATTTGTCCGGCATCTGGAGCCGAATTCAAAAGCTGCATCCTCCAGCACAAATGCTGTATCGAAATCCGAAAGCTTTTCAATTTCAACATTCCAAGGGAAAAAGATTCCCTGGTCGGCATCTTCTGTATCCATATCACCGGGAAGTTCACCATCCAGGTACATACGTAATGTATAACTGTTATCCTCCCAGATTCCCTGTCCTGCCCCGCCAGTCAGATAAGCAGTTTCACCTTCATTCTTTTCTTCGGCATGCTTGCCCACATTGCACTTGAAGTTCCAGAAATCACCTGTATCATACGTAAAATCAAACTTTTCTCCGAGTGCTGCCAATGTATATTTTTTCATCGGTTGATCTTTCTCCATATCTCCGTATTCCAGAAAAATATCAGGAACATAAGAAACTCCCGATGGAACGTCAAACAGGAAATGATGTTCAAATTCCGCTCCGGCAGCTGTACACAAAACACAGCCAAGATCAACAAGATTGATATTTTCAGGTACGAGTACTGTTCTGAAGAAACGGTTCTCATATCTTTCAAAGGCCATACTAATTTTCTTGTATTTCATAAAAAACTCCTCACTTTTATTATACATTGAACACCGTTCGCCAGCATGCCGTATGTAAATAAATAGATTCCTTAAAGCCATGCGAAATAAAACGGATAAGCAGACTGCTAAGCTTTTTTACTTATATTGAATTTCTTTTCTTTACTTCAGGAATTTCACATCAGAAGCAGCAAAAAATTAGTCCAATCACTCGTTCCAGCTTGCTTAAATCATTTTAAATTGGAATCAGTTTTTTCGCATAATAAAAGGAGAATTCATCATTCTCCTTTTCTGGTATGGTGGAGCCGAGGGGTTCAGTATCCCCCTTTTTCATAGGTGTTTATACTGTTTTTATCCCTTCAAATGGTGCTTAAACAATGATTATATGCACCAATAACTGCCAATACGAGATTTACAATTTTGAAGTCGGTCGTAAAAGTCGGTCCTACGATGCACTTCACGAACCACAATATCTTTTTCCATAAATCGCATTCAGTCCTCTTCAGCGATAAATTCCTTATTATATGATTCGATCGCATCATCATATGCACTCTGATCAATCTCCAACTTCTTTAGGAATTCCGCCACAATACTGCAAACCATCTTTTCAAAACCTTCTTTATCAAAATTTTCGTTCTCACATTTAAAACTTATGAAATCCATGAAAATATAGAGGTTCTCAAGGCATAACATTGCCTGCTCATAAGTAATCTTCTTTCCAATATGAGCAGCAGTGTTTGACATGCTGATTGAGGACATAAAATCCGAACCAAGTAAAATCATTAACATCCTTCCTGCCATCAGGGCTAAGTACAAATAGTGCTTGTCGACCTTCAGAGAAAATTCCTAGTACAACAATAAAAAGCTGAAGCATTCATAAAATACTTCAGCTTTCCTGATCTTATGGAGCAATCCCCTTTACAGATTGAGAAGATCTGCTTATGGAAAAATACGCTTAATAAGAATGTTATTTAAAACTCACTTCAATCTTATAAGGTTCTGCTGTTACCTTTCCGTTTTCATCAATAAATTGAATATTCACAGTATATGATTCCAATGCCTTTTTTACCTTTTCAATCTGATCGTCCGGTATCATTACTTTTCGTACAGTTCTGGTCACAAAATCATATTCACCAGAGTCTAATTCTGGCAGATCCATGTCAGTCGATCCAATTACATCTTCGACTCCATATTCTGAAAGATAATCCTTAAGTTTTTCATGTTCTTCATCAGAAACTATTCCTGATAAGCCATTTGAATATACTTCTATTACTTCACAATATGTCTCTGTATCCTTTACATAAGTAATATAAGCTGTTCCCTTAGGTTCTTCTTTTGCTTTACACCCGATCAGCAGCAGTGAAATACATACCATACACAATATATTCTTTAATTTTTTCATTTTCATAATGTTCTCCTTTTTATAATGACATTTTCTTTTTACTGTTTCCGGAAAACAGAACATATCATCTAGATGATTCAATAGCGGACACTCAGCATACAGCAAACTGCCGGAAAACTGCAGCTAATATCCTGTTTACAGATACCTGTTTTATACCTTGTTGTATTCTTCATATTCGTTTCTCCTTCTTTGTACTTTTATCATACACGAGTGGCTATATAGCCATACAAGGAAATTTTCTGCGAAATTTCGACATTCCAATCATTTCTTATATTTATCTCATTTTTGTAAAATTGCATCGCATAAAATCACATATTTCCACGTATTTATTCGCATATTTATCACATATTTAGTGGCACATGTGCCACCTGTTTATGAATTCTGAAGGGTTTCTTCATGCATCTGTGTATTGTATTGGCAATGACTTCATACAATCATAAAGTATTGCTTTTTTCTTTGTTTCCTCTCATTTCAATAAAAAGCTGAAGTACTCATGATATACTTCAGCTTTCCTTTTCTTATGAAACGACCTTTTCCAGAAAACTTATCAGCTTTTTACAGTGCCGGCTGGTCAAGCTGTCTGTGCTTCCTTCATTTTCTTAAACTCTTCACCTGTCTTCATCAGTTCATCATACGTCCCGGTACCTGCGATCTTTCCGCTGTTCATGACAGCAATCTGATCAAAGTTTCTGATCAGATCGAGCTGATGTGTAATCACAATGACAGTATGATTCTTTCCGATCGATTCTATCGCTTGTGTTATCAAAACGTTATCAGCCGTGATAACGCAAAGCCGATCCCTTGCGGATAATATCAGTTGTCAATCCGTTCTGATACACGATCTGTATATTCCAGCTCAACATGAACAACGCTTCCGTTTTCCAATGTCAGGCTAACTGCAAGTTCCGGTTTTTCTTTCTGATAATATGCAAGATCTTCTTCACTGATCTTTACTGTTCTGCAGGTCTTTGTACTGCATGGAGATCCCGGGACCACCTTTAATGTCACCTGATATATCTTTTCTGATTTTCCATCTTCTTGTACTTCTTCGACAGAGCGTCCTTCAAAGTCATAGACGGTTTGTATAATTTCATAATCCTTCGGATACATATATCCTGTGACAAAATAGATATCATCATCTTCTTCGAAAAAGGAATATCTTCCTGTAAATCCTGCGTTTTCACCATTGATCACTGTTATTTCCTTTTCGGAACCTGAAGTACATCCCGCCGGTATGATCAGTATCAATGAAATAATTCCAATAGACTTTAACTTCATTAAAATCCTCTCCCGCCAATATCTGCACCATTCGCAAACAGATTATTTCTCAAAACGAAATCCCATGTTGAACCATTGTAAAGCGTAAAACTGATAACAGCTCCAAGTGCGCTTCCAGCTTCATTATTCACATATTCCGTAAAACCGGTACTATATGTAAAAGGAGTTCCTGGAGTCACTGTTCTTCTCTGCTGCATGGAAGAATATGAAGAACCAACGCATCCGAAACAAAGTTCCTTGTCAGTTATAGAGGTTCCTGTATCAAAAAATGTCCAGTTTCCGGTTACTTTTGTAAGCAGATAACCATTGCCCGAAGTAAGATAAAAGATTGTTAACACCACACGCAGCTGTCCATGGCTGTCATACCCTGTATCCGAACTGCTCGAGTTAACTGATTCACCGGATGGCAGCTGAATATTTACAAGCTGATCCGGAAATGAAAATTCATATAAATAAGAAACTGAATATTCTTCTGTATCAACATTCTGTACACGATCTAAAAGAACCGGCTGAATTTCATAAATATTCCCGTTCTCATCAGCTGCATATGATTCATAGTACAATTCTTCAGTATTTTCAGCATTCAGAGTTATCGGCAATCCATTTAAAAGCACCGAAACTGAAAACAGAATGCCGCAGAATATCCTGGTTATTTTTTTCATAATTCATGGCATATACAAATCAGCTGGTCCAGTTAAGCAAATCTGTATACATCTCCTTTCTCTCCCGGCTTCATATCGTCCCGGGATAAACTGTAGAATTCAGGTCGTGAATTCGTACTTGTATATAATATCTTTGCAGCTTTGATTCCTTTCTTGTATGGAAACTGTTATTCGTTAGATGAGCACTTCGTTTTTGTGGAAGTCAGTTCACATTTGGAACCATATTCTCTGATACTTCTGAAACGGCAGTACTGGTATTCGTCACATTTTAATATTGAAAGAAGTAATTCATCATGATCAACATCGGCAAGTCCGCGCACTGTGCTGCAGTGATTGATAATTCTGCCGATGAAGTACTGATCAAAACGATAGTTATTTTTACTGTACTTTATTCACGATTTCAAAGAACTATATTGAGATTTCGCTGGATTTCATCAAAATCTCTTGTTCCGGTCATTTACTCTTGATTTCCTTATAGTTAAACCTCATGTAATTAAAATGTCCATATTGACAATCAGAATCCCATTGATATTAAAACGTCAATTAAACTTTATTGCATCTGCAAAACATTTCCGGCAAATTAATTTCATTTAAAAATTCACTTCAATTGGAATATCAGTCTGTATATCTTCAGCTGATACAGTATAGACTGAGGTAAACAGCAGAAATACTGATGTTTTTATGATCCTTTATGTTCTCTTTTCTGTAATGACAGCATCTTTTTACTGTACTCCGAAAGCGGAACATATCACCTGGATGATTCAATAGCGGACACTCAGCATACAGCAAGCTTCCGGAAAACTGCAGCTGGTATCCTGTTTACAGATACCTGTTTTATACCTTGCTGTATTCTTCATATTCGTTTCTCCCTCTTTGTACTTTTATCATACACGAGTGGCTATATAGCCATGCAAGGAAATTTTCTGCGAAATTTCGACATTCCAATTATTTCTTATATTTATCTCATTTTCGTAAAATTGCATCGCATAAAATCACATATTTTTACGCATTTATTCACACATTTATCACATATTTAGTGGCGTATGTGCCACCTGTTTATGAATTCTGAATGGTTTCTTCATACATCTGTGTATTGCCAATAACGGCATGCATTCATAAAGTATTTCGTTTTCTTTGCTTTAGAAATTTCACTTTAGAAGATGGAAAAAATTAAAAGCTGGTCCAATTACTTGGTCCAACTTGTTCGTGCAATTCAAAAACATCATCTGTTTTTTCGCATAATAAAAGGAGAATTCAGCATTCTCCTTTTCTGGTATGGTGGAGCTGAGGGGAATCGAACCCCTGTCCAAGAGTCGTCCCACATTCCGGCATCTACAGTTTATTCCACTGTTAGATAAGACAGCAGATATGACAGTGAACGAACGGTCTGCTGAATCTGCCTGTTAGATTTTCGAGCTTCCCATGCAGGCTCAGGGTCGCCTTAACCGTTTAATACACAGCTATAAGATGCGGCGCATCGTATAACCGGGGCATTCCGCACGTCTAGTGCGATTAAGCGAATGCGTAATTTGTTCTTGTGTTTGCGTTTAAATTTAATTGGTGATATGGTCACCGCTCCACTGCAGCCTGAATCAAACAAAAACCTGTCGAAACCTTTACAACCCCGTAATCGTACATCTTTCGATGTACGAGAAATATAACATTCACAAGAATGGATTTCAAGCTTTGTGCAGAAAGCTTAAGGAAATACAGTTATCTCAGTTTCAGAGATTTCTCCATTTCGCGCTTTGCTTCACGAAGCTTTTCATTCTCACGCTTGTCAACCAGATTCTTGCCCTTGGCAAGTGCGATTTCCAGCTTTGCTCTTCCATCCTTCAGGTAAAGGCGTACCGGAACAAGAGTATAGCCTTTGGTCTTAACCTTCTGATGAAGTTTCTGGATTTCATACTTATGAAGAAGAAGCTTGCGGTCTCTTTCTTCATCTACATTGAAGATATTGCCGTATTTGTAAGGAGAGATATGCATTCCCTTAATCCATGCTTCTCCTTTATAGATGGAGATATACGCATCTTTGAACTGAACTCTTCCTTCACGCACAGATTTGATTTCTGTTCCTGTCAGTACAAGACCGCACTCATACTTATCTTCAAGAAAGAAATCATGAGATGCTTTACGGTTGAATACAAGTGTTTTTTCTTTATCACTTTTTCCTGCCATATTTACTATAGTTCCTTTCTCCTGATGAAGAACGGCTGCTTCTTCTGCGGCTGTCATCACCATGGGAACGATGTGCTGAATGCTCGAAACTTCCGCGTGAACCCTCACTCTTCTTTGAAGAATGGCCGCCATAGCTCTTTCCGGAACCGGAACGGTTACCGTATGATGATCTGCCATGCGAAGAATGAGAGCCATGCGCAGATGATCCTCTGCGGTCGGATGAATGTCCTCTGAAAGATCTTGTTTCTCTACGCGCGGGACGTTCTGAAGATTCTTCATGTCTTTCGTCCTTTGAAGCAATCATAAAGTCGATCTTTCCGGTATTGCGGTCTGCACCGGCAACTTTGATTCTGACTTTCATACCGACACGGTATGACTTCTTTGAGTGTGATCCGGTAAGTTCAAGACGATCAGCGTTAAACGTATAATAATCATCTCGCAATTCATTCACACTAACAAGTCCTTCTACTGTATTAGGAAGCTGGACATAGAAACCGAAAGAAGTAACTGATGTAATCAGACCATCGGAAACAGTACCGATCAGATCTTCCATATATTCAGCTTTCTTCATATCTTCACATTCATATTCTGCATCCTGGCTTGCTCTTTCCCGGATACTGGACTGTTCAGCATATTCCGCACACTTCTGGTCATCCAGTGTTCTTTCCGCAAGATCAGCATTGCTGTTAAAGCTGTACTTTCTCAGCATGCGGTGAACAACCAGGTCAGGATATCTTCTGATCGGAGATGTGAAGTGCAGATATTCTTCCTCCGCAAGGCCGAAATGACCGAGACATCTGTTTTCATACTTTGCCTTCTGCATGCATCTGAGCATCATTGTACTGAGAACAGGATAACTTTCTTCGTCCTTTACACTTTCCAGATAACGCTGGATTTCATTCGGACGAATATCATTGGAACGAAGAATAAACTTGCGGCCGAGCTGTTCGGATACGCGTACAAAGTTCTTCAGACGTTCTGCTTTCGGATCACCGTGAACACGATAAACTGCAGGAATCTCCTGCCACTTCAGGAAGTTGGCAACAGAAACATTTGCCGCAATCATGCAGTCTTCAATCATCATTTCTGCATGACCTCTTACGCGCGGGCCAACATAAACAGGATGCCCGTTTTCATCTACTTTGATTTCTGATTCTTCCGTGTCAAAGTCAATTGCACCTTTTGCCCGGCGGTTTGCTCTGATTGCATCTGCACAGTCACGAAGAACAAAGAACAGATCTCCGAGATGTTCATATTCTTTCTGAAGTTCTTCATCCCCTTCAAGAATACGGTTTACCTTGTTGTAAGTCATACGTTCTGTGGAACGGATAAAACTTTCATAGATTTCATAATCTGTTACTTCACCGGACGCGGAAATATGCATTTCACATGTCTGTGTAAGTCTGATGACATGAGGGTTCAATGAACAGATTCCATTGCTGAGAGCATGAGGAATCATAGGTACAACACGATCCGTCACATAAGTTGAGCAGCCTCTCTTCAATGCCTCAATATCAAGAGGCGTTCCTTCTTCGACATAATGAGAAACATCAGCGATAGATACTTTGAGAATATAACCTGTACCATCTCTGACCACGCTCACAGCATCGTCAAAGTCTTTGGAATCATCTCCATCGATCGTAACGGTAATATCTCCGGTCAGATCTCTTCGCCCTTCTGTCTCCTTTTCTGAAACTTCGGAAGGAATTCCGTTTACCTGTTCCATGACTTCCTCAGGGAACTCAGGAATAATCTCATGATCCAGAAGCACAGAGAGAATATCAATACCAGGATCATCCTTATGTCCGACAACAGTTTCCGGACGCATTACCAAAGGTCTTCCGTAACGTTCAATACGGCACAGAACCTTCAGACCGTCCACCGGATGAATATCAGGATTGTTCAGAACACGGATCACCTTTGCGGCAATCTTTTCATCATCAGGAACAAAATGAAGTCCATGTCCTTTATCTTCATAAGTTCCGATCACATGTTCCTTCGCACGTTTTATTACTTCGATCACAGTGCCGTATACCTGCCATTTCTGGCATCTTACCAGTACCGTATCTCCGTTCAGTGCTGTTCCCTGATCACGTTCCTCAATCTTGATCGATTCATATCCTTCACGGTCAATATAGCCAAGACCTGCTTTATTAATACGCAGCACGCCTTCCTGTACACCGGCCATTTCACGTGTCTCATACTGACCATCGGATGCACGGAAGATCTGATTCTGTCTCTCCATACGGTCAAGCGTATTGCTGAGAAGTGCAAAATCAGATGAAGTTGTCATATTCAGTCCTGTAAGAATATCATCCAGTCTTCTCTTTCCTTTCGGATGTGCTGCAAGATATTCCAGAATTTCGTTATCAATATCTCTCATAGATAACCTCCTGAGTTTCAAAGTTTTCCAACAAAAAACCGGTATGCATGTACCGGTCTCTCATCATACTAAGCGAATTACAATTACCAGCACGAAGAAGATTATTCCAAGTGCCAGAGTCAAATTCGAGATTACCTTTTCGGAACCTCTTTCTTTTACATTTGCAAACAGGTTCAGACCGCCATTACCTGTGAAGGCACCGGACATTCCATCTGTTTTTCCGCTTTGAAGAAGTGACAGCACAATCAGAAGTGCCGATACAATCATTAATATTGCGTTAAGCATACCCTGCTCCTTTCGCTATGCCGTACTATTATAGCATCGGCATTTTCAACATGCAAACTATTATATCACAGCATAGATCACTGAAAAGAGATTAATTTGAGCCCTGCGGCTTGACTTCACAGCCGCTGTCGCATCCTTTTGCATCATTTTCAGCCTGTGCTTCAGCGATGACTCGTGTATATTCCGAAAGCCGTTCCTTCAAGGATGATACTTTTTCTTCTGTCCAGTATTCTTCAGGACTGTGCTCTTCCGAACTCTCCATAGAGGTTTCATTATCAAAAGCGATAATTCTGCCGCTGCTGATAAACAGAACAAGAGGCATGTAAATCACCTGTCTGCCATCATTATCATAAAGAATAATCTCTTCACCTGAATCATTAACTTCTTCGATCAGTGATGCAACTTCATCATAAAATTCACGGTCTTCCGTTTTATCCACACGGATGTTGTAATACATTGCCTGTGCACCTGTTTCTTCCAGTACTTCATTGAAAAGCGGAAGATAAGCCTGGCACCACGGGCAGGCAGGAAAGCCAAGTACAAGAATACCTGTACCATGTTCAATGTAATTCTTTATATTTTCTTTTTCGCCGATGTAGTATGCGTTTTCTTCCGGAAGCTGTTCATATTCATCGCTGAGAAGAACTGTTTCCGCAGAAGAGGATGATGGCACAGCAGATGAAGAAGATACTGTGCATCCAGTCATCAGGATACACAAGCAAAGAGTCAGCAGTTTTTTCAGCATTGTATTTTCCTCCGTACTTCGGTATTCTTGCATATTACAGAAAACTGCGCAAGTGAACGATCTGTGATTATTCTTAAAGTGTTATCATTTGGAACTCTGTTTTATCCAGCCGGCAATCAGATCTGCTGTCATGGAAATCTGCTCTTCATTGCTCAGAACCGGAGTCCCGTCACCTTTCTGCATTCCATAAGAGCCAAACCAGGAATGGCATCCGCCTTCCAGCACAACTTCCGTAAAATCTTCCGGCATATATTGAATTGACTCTTTATATTTATCAGCCGAAAGTACCTGATCCTCACTGCCGTAAACAGAAAGAACTCTGAGATCAGCTGAACTTAAATCTTTGCCTGAATAAGCACCCAGCAGAACAAGTCCCTCTATATCATTACCGTGATCATATGCATAATACGATGCTATTGCTCCGCCAAGAGAATGCCCGCCAATGCAGAAGTCACTACAGCCGTAGTTTTCTGACATATATTCCTGTACATACGAAGCAGCGCTCATGTCAAATACAGCAAGATTGAATGGCATTTCCACAAGTACACACAATATACCCTGCTCTGCAATTTCACTGCATAAAGGAGCGTACGCTTCCATTTCAACCTTTCCGCCGGGGTAGAAGATCAGTACATCTTCTGAGGAACCGCTGTTTTCTGAAAGTTCTTCTGTACCGAATATAAGAAAATCACGATGCTCTGAATGCACATGAAGTGCGTTTTCCGCAATGGCTGCTGCTTCGTCAGACGCATGGTAATAGTTTCCGAGATAAATAGCGGAAGCTGCTGCTATGATTACAAGGAATACAAGGATTCCTGACAATATCTTTTTGATTTTGTTTCTGCTGTTTTTCATATATAGTCAATGCTCAATATCAGGCGGAGTCGACTTTTATCTTGTCCGTATTCAAGCACGGCAGATCATATCATAAAATACAGAACTGTATACAGTAAATAACCAAAAAAGCAGATGTTCTTACGAACACCTGCTCTTTCTAACCGATTGGTTTTTCCTCAGAATGAATTGATTATTCAGCAGAGAGAGCCTTTACATTGTAGAAAGACTTCTTGCCCTTGAATTCAGCAACAGCGCCGAGTTCTTCTTCAATTCTCATCAGCTGGTTGTACTTAGCGATACGGTCTGTACGGCTCATAGAACCAGTCTTGATCTGGCCAGCATTTACACCAACTACGAGGTCAGCGATTGTGCTGTCTTCGGATTCACCGGAACGGTGGGAAACTACTGCTGTGTACTTAGCTTCCTTAGCCATTTCGATAGCATCCAGAGTTTCTGTCAGTGTACCGATCTGGTTAACCTTGATCAGAACTGCGTTAGCAACGCCGAGTTCGATACCCTTCTTAACATATGTTGTGTTAGTAACGAACAGGTCATCACCTACGAGCTGGATCTTGTCGCCCAGACGTTCTGTCAGTCTCTTCCATCCATCCCAGTCGTTTTCAGCAAGGCCGTCTTCAACGGAGATCAGAGGATACTTCTTTGTCCAGTCTTCGATCATGTCGATCATTTCATCGGATGTCTTGTTGCCCTGGCCGGACTTGGACAGTTCATACAGACCTGTTTCAGGGTTGTAGAATTCAGAAGAAGCGAGGTCCATTGCAAAGCAGATGTCCTTGCCGAGTTCGAAACCTGCAGCCTGTACAGCTTCAGCGATCAGAGCCAGAGGGCCTTCATTCTTGAGTTCTTCAAGAGGTCCGGAACCGTTAGCGAGTGAAGAAGGTGCATATCCGCCTTCATCACCAACACCTGTATCATAACCATACTTCTTCAGAACCTTCTTCAGAGCATGGAATGTCTGAGCGCCCATACGAACTGCTTCGTGAATGGATGTTGCGCCTACAGGCATGATCATGTATTCCTGGCAGTCAACTGTGGAGTCAGCGTGAGAACCACCGTTGAGAACGTTCATCATAGGAACAGGCAGAACCTTTCCGTTTGTACCGCCAATGTACTTGTACAGAGGCAGACCGCAGGAATCAGCAGCTGCACGAGCAGCAGCCAGAGATACGGACAGAGTAGCGTTAGCGCCGAGGTTGGACTTGAACGGTGTGCCATCGAGGTCGAGCATAGCCTTATCGATTGCAGCCTGATCAAATACGTTCATTCCGATAACAACCGGAGCGATCTTTTCGTTAACGTTAGCTACAGCCTTCAGAGTTCCCTTACCATCGAAACGTGTCTTGTCACCGTCTCTGAGTTCGAGAGCTTCTCTTTCACCTGTGGAAGCACCGGAAGGTACAATTGCACGTCCCCATGCACCGGATTCAGTTGTAATTTCGCATTCTACTGTAGGGTTGCCGCGGGAGTCGATTACTTCACGAGCATGTACTTCAGCAATGGGATCAATAAAATTAGGCATCTATTATTCCTCCTGTGATTACCTATATTCCTTCAGATAAATCTGATTAGGACCTTACTTTGTAGCGTCGATGATTTCCTTGAAGGAATCAACCTTCAGAGAAGCGCCGCCGATCAGAGCACCGTCGATATCTTCGCAAGCCATGTATTCCTTGATGTTGCCGGGCTTAACGGATCCGCCGTACTGTACGCGAACAGCTTCAGCAGAAGCTTCGCCATAGAGTTCCTTGACTGTATCACGAACGAGCTTGCAGCAAGCTTCAGCTGTTGCAACATCTGCGCTCTTGCCTGTGCCGATAGCCCAGATCGGTTCATAAGCGATAACGATCTGTGCAACTTCTTCAGGTGTCAGTCCTGCAAGGGAGCCGGCCAGCTGTGTCTTAACAACTTCAGCTGTCTTTCCTGCATCATATTCAGCTTCTGTTTCACCAACGCAGAGAATCGGAACGATTCCGTCAGCGAACAGTCTCTTTGCCTTTGCAGCGCAATGAGCATCTGTTTCAGCATAATACTGACGTCTTTCGGAATGACCGATGATGCAGTATGTAATGCCGATTTCCTTCAGCATAGGAACGGATACTTCACCAGTGTAAGCACCGGAATCCTTTTCGTTGCAGTTTTCTGCAGCGATCTTCAGTGTCTTTGCATTCTTAACGCAGACATCGAGATCTACGAAAGGTACGCCAACACCATAATCAGCGCCTTCAGCGCCTGTCAGATACGGATCAACTGCTGTGATGAATGCTTCAGCCTCTTTGGGAGTCTTGTTCATCTTCCAGTTTCCGAAAATAACGGGTTTTCTTGTCATTTTAATCAGTCCTTATCCGGGATAATTGCAATACCCGGCAGTTCCTTTCCTTCCATGTATTCGAGAGATGCGCCGCCGCCTGTGGAGATGTGGCTGAACTTTTCAGCATATCCCAGGTTCTTAGCAGCAGATGCAGAGTCACCGCCGCCGATGATTGTTGTAGCACCTTCGAGGTTAGCAAGTGTTTCACATACAGCGATTGTACCTGTAGCGAAAGACTTCATTTCGAATACACCCATCGGGCCGTTCCAGAATACTGTCTTAGCACCTTCAAGAGCCTTCTTGAATTCTTCGATTGTAGCAGGACCGATATCGAGACCCATGTAGCCATCCGGAATTTCGCCGGAAGCAACTGTCTTGATGTCGCCTTCTTCAGCAAATGCATTGTTGATGACTGTATCAACCGGCAGCATCAGCTTGCCTTCGCCTTCAGCCATGAACTGCTTAGCCATTTCAACTCTTTCAGCTTCGAACAGAGATGTACCGATCTTTCCGCCGTTTGCAGCTGCGAAAGTATAGGACATACCGCCGCCGATGATTACCTTATCAGCGATCTTCAGCAGGTTTTCGATAACTGCGATCTTATCGGATACCTTAGCGCCGCCGAGAATAGCAACGAAAGGTCTCTGAGGATCATTCAGAGCCTTGCCCAGAACGTTAACTTCCTTTTCAACCAGGAAGCCCAGAGCGGACGGCAGATGAGAAGCGATACCTACTGTAGAAGCATGAGCTCTGTGTACAGAACCGAATGCATCTTCAACGAACAGATCACCGAGGGATGCCCAGTAAGCACCGAGTTCGGGATCATTCTTGGATTCGCCCTTTTCATAACGTGTATTCTGCATCAGAACGATGGAACCATCTTCCTGAGCAGCTACAGCAGCTTCAAGTTCAGCGCCGCGTGTTGCATTTACAAATGTAACGGGAGCGGACTGTACTTCAGCGAGTCTTGTTGCAACGATAGACATATCATTCTTGATCTTGTCTTCTTCTGTCTTAACCTTGCCCATGTGGGAGAGGAGAAGAACCTTTGCACCGTTTTCTGTCAGATAATTGATTGTAGGAAGTGCAGCCTGGATACGGTTGTCATCTGTGATAACACCATTTTTGTGGGGAACGTTGAAGTCAACACGCACAATTACGTGCTTGCCCTTTACTTCAAGATCCTTAACTGTAACTTTAGACATTTAGAATATTCCTCCTTAATTGCCTAGATTATTATAACACTCTGATGATTTATAGGGAAAGTCTCGTAATCTTTTTCGTTCATAATTTCACGAAGTTATCACTGTTTTTTCTTATAGATTTTTTCAGAAGTTATAGCATGTTTCTTATACATAAAGAGCCATCCCCGCAATCAGTGAAAAATTCGGATGAATGGCTCTTTGTGTTATTGATTATGTACCTTAGTCAGGCCAGTTGCAGATTGTGTAGTACAGTTCTTCATATGTACCGGCACTCTGTTCCCAGCTTACATCTGTTGTCATTGCATTCTTGACAAGCTGCTTCCATGCAGGTCTGTTGTGATAATACTGATCAACAGCCCAGCGCAGAGTATACATCATGTCATCAGCGTTTACAGCCCAGAAACTGAAGCCGTTGCCTTCACCTGTGTACTGGTTGAAGGGATGAACAGTATCCTTCAGGCCGCCTGTTTCACGAACCAGAGGAAGAGCACCGTAACGCATAGCGTTAAGCTGGCCGATTCCGCAAGGTTCATAAATAGAAGGCATCAAGAAGATATCGGAAGCAGCGTAGATTTCATGAGCGAGATCTTCATTGTATCCGCAGAGGAAAGCGCCTTTTCCTTTAAACTGTTCATTCATCCACTTGAATGCATTTTCAGCATTCGTTTCACCTGTACCAAGCACAGCGAACTGAACATCCATACCCATGATTTCACGGATCTTGTCTGTGATCATGTAGATGCCCTTCTGGTTTGTCAGACGAGATACAAGACCAATCAGCGGAACATCTTCCCTGACAGCAAGACCCATCTTTTCCTGAACAGCAGCCTTATTGGCTTTCTTTCCGGATACCCAGTTTTTCAAGCTGTAATTAGCAGACAGACGTTTATCTGTCTTCGGATCCCATTCGACAGTATCGATACCGTTTACGATACCCCAGAGATCTTCTCTGCGGTAGCGAAGTACGGAATCCATTCTCTCACCATAAGCTTCCGTCAGGATCTCGTGAGAGTATGTAGGTGATACTGTTGTGATCTTATCTGCATAAACAAGAGCAGTCTTCATATAGCTGATACCTGAGTCGAATCTGCAGGAACCATCTTCAAAATAGCTGTAATCCAGGCCGAGGCAGCGTGTAAGAACATCTGCACCGCAATTGCCCTGGAAAGCCATATTATGAATTGTGAAAACTGTCTTGATATTCTGGTAGCGGTAATCTTCAGGATAGCAAGCATGTACCATCAGCGGAATCATACCTGTCTGCCAGTCATTGCAGTGAATAATGTTCGGCCACCAGTTAATGAAGTAGATCATATCGAGAACTGCCTTCTGGAAGAAAGCAAATCTCTCAGCATCATCATCAAAACCATACAGACCGGGTCTTTCGAAATAACCCTGATGTTCAACGAAGTAGTAAACTACACCGTCAACAGTAGCTGTGTAATATGTAGCAGGCTGATCGATCCAGCCGGAATGAACCTGAATCGTACCGATTCTTTCCAGCTCATCCATGTGCTTTTCGATGACCTTGCTGTAAAGCGGGATAACAACACGTACGTCATGTCCGCGCTTTGCAAGTGCCTTCGGCAGTGCTCCCATTACGTCAGCCAGTCCACCTGTCTTAACGAAAGGAAGAGCTTCACCTGCTACGAAGAGAATGGATCTTGTCATATCAGAAACCTCCTTGAAAAGGTCAGATACGGTCTCTTCTGTTTACATAGATCGGAGTTTCGTCAGGGCTTCCAACGAGTTCCTTTCTATGCTGAACGATTGCATACTTATCAACGATTACATGTTCCAGCTTAGCATCTTCACCGATGAAGGAGTCGTTCAGGATAATAGAATCCTTGACAACTGCACCCTTCTTGATTACTACGCCTCTGGAGATAATGGAGTTTTCAACTGTGCCTTCGATTACGCAGCCGTTAGCTACTACAGAACCTGTAACATGAGATGTTTCTGTATACTTGGAAGGTGAGGAATCGTTTGTATGTGTATATACAGGCCAGCCGGGCTTGAACAGACCGGAAGCAGCGCTTCTGTCACGAAGAGCCATGGATACTTCATAGTATTCGTTGAGGGAGCTGATGCATGCAACATATCCCTTAACTTCATAACCACGGATATCCAGAACTTCAGGCTTGTCTCTGAGGATGCTTCTGAACCAGTACAGAGAAGAGATGGAAGCTGCTTCTTTGCACAGAGAGATGAACAGATCCTTAGTCATAACATAGCATTCCATGGATACGGAAGCTTTTGTCTTCTTGCCGCGGTTTCTGTCAATCTTCAGGATATGTTCTTCCTTGTCGATTGTCAGGATATCGCAGTTGATATACTTGTTCTTTGCGTTTTCAACATCTGTGTAGCAGATTGTTACATCAGCGCCGGATGCCTTGTGAGCAGCGATTACCTGGCTGTAATCAAGGCTGTAAACGAAGTAGCTGGGTGCGATTACTACATAATCAGCGGATGCTGCTTCGATATACTGCATGCTGAGGTTAAAGTTTGCAACGTCTGTGTTGTAAACAGCAGAAGCGAATTCTCTTTCACCATAGAGGATGCGGAGCTTGCCTCTCTTGGAGTTGATATTGTACTGAGTTCCGTTACCGAGATGTTCAATCAGGTTACGAGGTTTTTCCTTGCAGTAAACCTGAATGTTATCGATACCGGAGTTTGTCATGTTACTCAGAACGAAGTCGATGACACGATAACGTCCGAGGAAAGAAATTGCCGGTACGGGTCTGTGGTTTCCGAGACCGTCAATGTTTGTAACTTCACCTTCGAAGTTGATAATACCTAATACTTTTTCTGCCATGATAGACGATCCTCCAAATTACTCTACGAACTTCTTAGCTACGAGTTCAATTGTTTCGCTGTCAGCAGAACCAACAACTGCGTTCGGAGCGATTTCAACATCATCAGCTACGATGCATCTTACAACTTTTGCACCATCACCGATTGTTACACCCGGCTGAATAACAGAGTCGATAACCTGCGCACCCTTGCCGATTGTGCAGTTTGTACCGATAACAGAATTCTTTACTTCACCCAGAACTACAGAGCCCTGTGTAATATATGCATTTTCAATCTTAGCTTCAGCACCGATATACTGAGGCAGAGCATTTACATCTTCTGTATAGATCTTCCAGTCATCATCGCCCAGATCGAGTTCATTATTGTTCTTGAGCAGGTCCATGTTAGCTTCCCACAGGGAGTCTACAGTTCCTACATCTTTCCAGTAACCTGCGAAAGGCCATGCTGTCATTCTTCTCTGGTCGTTCAGGAATGCAGGAATGATATCCTTGCCGAAGTCATGGTTGGAGTTCGGATTCTTGTCATCTTCGATCAGATACTTTCTCAGTGTCTTCCATGTGAAGATATAAATACCCATGGAAGCGAGTGTGCTCTTCGGATGAGCAGGCTTTTCTTCGAATTCGTAGATCATGTAATCGTCTGTGCAGTTCATGATACCGAATCTTGTAGCTTCCTTCAGTGTAACGTTCAGAACAGCGATTGTAGCATCAGCGTTCTTTTCCTTGTGATACTGAAGCATCTTATCATAGTCCATCTTATAGATATGGTCACCGGACAGGATCAGAACATATTCAGGATCAATCTGATCGAGGAAGTCGATGTTCTGTGTAATAGCATCAGCTGTGCCACGGTAAACTTCAAGACCCTTCTTGTCACGTTCACGAGGTGTCAGGACGTAAACACCGCCATCGTTCTTGTCAAGGCCCCAGAACTGGTCCTTAGCAACGTAAGCATTCAGTAATACGGATTCGTACTGTGTCAGTACACCAACTGTGGAAATACCGGAGTTGGCACAGTTACTGAGGGGGAAGTCGATAATACGATACTTTCCGCCGAAGTGAACTGCAGGTTTTGCGACTGTCTTGGTCAGATCGTACAGACGGCTACCTCTGCCGCCGGCCAAGATCATTGCAGCCATGTTAGATCTCATTATATTGCCTCCTAAAAAATAACATTTGAAACCGATTACATTATACGACAACAAATGATCTTTTTTCCATACAAATCACACAATGCATTTCTTATTCGATGAATTTATAAAGGAATTTTCTGAAAAAGAAAAAACTTGTTCATCATGATTCATGAACAAGTTCGTTTCTTACAACAGATATGAAATAAAGTGATCCGGTAATCAGCACCGATCCGGTTTCGCCGGCCAGTTCATATGCACGTTTGAGAGCATCATGATAATCACTGAACATTTCATCATGTTCGCCCCCGAGTCCTTCTTTGGTGTCGGCACGATAGTTTTCAAATTCGGTTATGATCAGATGATCACAATTCCGGCGCAGAAGATCCGCCATCTTCCTTCCCGGTTTGTCACGCAGTGCACTGAAAACCGTGATTACCGGTTCCGGAAGTGCCGGGATGCTGTTCACCAGGGCGCGGATACCTTCATCGTTGTGTGCCCCGTCAAGAACCACGTGCGGATGTTCTCCGACTGTTTCAAAACGGCCCAGCCACAGACTGCAGGAGAGTGCTTCCTTTACGCTTTGATCGTGAATATTCACGCCAAGCATCCAGGCAGCGTAAAGAGCAAGAGAAGCATTGGCTTTCTGATAACGCGCATCACTGCCGCAGGAGTAGACATCATCGAAAATCCTGAACATTCTTCCGGGCAGGCTGTCATACTTCTGTACAAAAGAAACCGACGCATGTTCTCTTGAAGCTTTACGGGAAATAATATTTTTACAGTTTTCTTTAAGATAACCGCATATGCATCTTGAATACGGCATGATGATTCCGGCTTTTTCAAATGCAATCTGTTCAAGTTTCGAGCCCAGAATCTGCATATGATCATAACCGATCGTGGTAATGATCTCGAGTTCCGGGTGTGCAATGACATTGGTATTGTCCAGCCTTCCGCCCAGACCGGTTTCCATAATTGCATAATCCACATGCATGTCACGCATCCATGCAAAGGCAATCAGTGTATCAATTTCAAACATACCGAGGTCTTCCCGCAGGATCACATCCATGAATCTGTACAGATATTCTCTGAATTCTTCTTCGGTAATCCAAACATCATTGATTCTGATTCTGTCACGGTGGTGAATCAGATGAGGAGAAGTAAACGTACCGGTTTTATATCCTTGTGATACAAGGATATCTTTCAGAAAGTTTGTTGTGCTTCCTTTTCCGTTTGTACCTGCGATATGTATGGTTTTCAAGTGATCCTGCGGATCACCCGCTTCTTTTAATGCTCTTCGGATCGGGCCAAGGCCGTGACTGCGGTTGCGCCTGCTCATGACCCATTCTTCATCGTATATTCTGCTTGTCATAAATATCCGGAATCTGCCAGTTTACCGGCTGTTCTCCATGTTCCGAAAGGAACGCATTTGCCTGAGAGAAATGACGGCATCCGAAAAAGCCGTAATGAGCAGACAGCGGTGAAGGATGAGGTGCTTCCAGCACAAGATGTCTGGAACGGTCAATCATCCCTGCTTTGCTGCGGGCATCTTTTCCCCAGAGGAGAAAAACAACAGGATGCTTTTCTTCATTGATTTTTGCAATAACGTGATCAGTGAACATTTCCCAGCCTTTGCCTGCATGGGAGCGCGGCCTGCCCTGTTCAACGGTCATTGTTGTGTTGAGCAGAAATACCCCCTGCTTTGCCCACGGCATCAGATATCCGTTATCAGGATAGAAGCAGCCAAGATCTGTCTGCAGTTCTTTATAGATGTTTCTGAGGCTCGGGGGAATATCCACACCGGGATTTACAGAGAAGCACATACCATGAGCCTGCCCGGGTCCGTGATAAGGATCCTGACCGAGAATAACCACTTTGATGTCAGGAAGATCGCAGTTTTCAAAAGCCGCAAAAACCTGTGCTTTGGGCGGGTATACATTTGTTCTTTCATAAGCTTCATGCACAAAAGAGGACAGCTGCACGAAATACGGCTGCTTCCATTCCTGCTGAAGCCACGGCCACCAGTTGTTATGATTCACGGAACGGATCCTTTCTGCGAGCTCTGAGAGCAAAGATCAAAGCGAAGACAGCTGTACAGCCGATCAGAGCAGCAACAACATATACCAGCCAGCCGGAAGTACCATTTGTACGGGATGATGAACCGCCGGATGTTTCGATCCAGGCATTGACATCCTCTCTTACGGATTCAAATGTTCTGTCGCCGTTTTCCAGCAGAACAGTATTGAATGCTTTCAGATCAAAGCTGTCACCAAGCTTGAACTCTGCTTCAGCACGAATATCTCTGAATTCCGCAAGACCGACACCGTAAGGAAGAATCACACCGGGATTCTCACATACATAATCATAGAGAGAACTTGCAAAAGAAGTGGTAAAGCCAAGCTGGTCAAGAAGATCTTCAATATCACTGATTGTCCAGCCAAGGCCGTTGACACCAAGATCCACAACTGCATCAAGGACATAGTTCAGGCTGGTATCAATCACATAACAGGAGATCATTGTTTCCGAAAGTCCGCTGTATTCGAATGCTTCCGTTTCCGCATACATTGCCCATCCTTCGGAATAACCGATCATATTCAACTGTGTACGGATTTCATTGGGATTCGTACTGAGATAATAATTTGTCTGGTAAAGATGTCCGGGCATTCCTTCGTGGGAAAGAGTCATGAACAGTTCGTTGGGATCATCACCGATTGTCTCACCGTTGATTTTGATCTGATTTTCTTCCATGTCGTCAATCGGAGGATTGAGATAATATGCCAGGATAGAATCATTTGCGACAGAAGGATCCAGATACTTTGCTGTATAGCTGACATCATTGATTTCAGGATAGTTTTCAAGACTGCTGTTGAGGTAATCAAGGATTTCTGCGGGGTCTGTCATTGAAACGACTTCGCTTTCATCGTAGTCCTTGCTGTAGATCACATCGATATATTCTTCAACTTCCTGATTCAGGAATTCGACACAAAGATCAACAAGTTCCTCAACGCTTGCTGAAGCAGATGTTTTCGCTCTTACAAGGGCACGATAGTAATCCTGTCCGCCTTCGAGTTCACAGAGACCACCCTGGGTTGTACGGGATCCTCTGAGTTTTTCAAGTTCTTCCGCACATTTCTCATATGCCGGAATATATTCATTCAGAATAATGTCTCTGTTTTCAACTTTCAGTTCATCCTTTCTCTGTTCGCCAAGATCATGGAATGCATCCACGCTTTCTTCAAAGAGAACGATCAGTTCATTATCTTCTGTTTTTGCACAGAACTTTTCAATGGCATCCAGCGTGTCGTCCAGCGCTGCATCAGTAATAAAATATCCTGCTTCTGCCTGTTTTTTCGTCAGTTCCAGTGCTTCATCAAGATAAGCCGGAACGGAACGGAGAACATTCAGATAATCCTCAAAGTCCTGTTCTTCACGGAACACAAATTCTGTGAAATTTGTAGTCAGATTATCCAGAATACTTTCCGCCGGAGAGAAATACCAGTCAAAGTTTTCATATGTATTCAGTTCAATCGTGCTTTCCAGTGCTGTTTTATATGTATCGTAATCATGCTTCTGTGTATCGGATAAAGACTCATAGTCAAACGATTCAAGAGCAGCCAGTGACTGTTCTGCCTCTTCAATTGCACCGGCGTAATCATCAATTTCACCGGATGATACGGCTGCTTCAGGCATTTCGATACCGTAGGCAGAAGGATTTTTCAGTGTATAGTGCAGTGAAAGATAATCACTTTCCATCATCTCGACGAACTCTTCTCTGAGAAATTCATCAAACTCTTTATTACCGTCTTCTTCAGCATATACCGGAATACCTGCTGTAAAAGACATGGCAGCTGCCATAAACAGTGCTGTGATCTTTTTGTATAAATGCATAACCAACCTCCGTAGTGTTCCTATCATACCACTTGAAAGTGTATTTTTTTCCAAAACGTAAGAAAGGCTGTGCAAAAGCACAGCCTCGAAAAAGCATATTATCTTCGTTCTGCCAGGAATTTTTCCACTTCAGACACTTCCGGCATAACCCGGAGTGCTCCTTTGCGGGTTGTGACGATACTTGCGGCAGCGTTGGCGAAGACGAGCATTTCTTTCAGTTTTTCTTCATCAAAACCATCAATACCGTATGTCAGAACAGCATTCAGAAGGCAGGCACAGAAAGTATCCCCTGCACCGGTTGTTTCAATTGTACCGGACTGCAGGAAGGCAGGTGCCTCAGCACGAATGCCTCCGTAATATGCACGGCTCCCGTCGGGTCCCATGGAAAGCGTAATCAGTTTAAGATTTGGATAAGTCTTCTGAAGATATGCAATTCCTTCATCGTAATCATCCAGACCTGTGAACCAGGTAATCTCATTGTCAGAAATTTTCAATACCTGTGCATGTTTCATGCCCCAGTCAATCTGTTCTTTTGCTTCATCCAGTGTATTCCACAGAGGTTCTCTCAGGTTCGGATCGAAAGTAATCACCAGACCTGCTTTCTCTGCAATATCAACAGCTTTGACTGTCGCGCTTCTTGCCGGCTCATCCGTCAGTGAAAGCGTACCGAAATGGAAGATTCTTGATGATTCAATCAAAGCAGGATCAATCTCCTCCTCCTTCAGATTAACATCAGCCCCGGGTTTGCGGTAGAAGGCAAAATCACGGTCGCCATCCGGTTTCTTCAATACAATTGCCAGGGTTGTATGTACATCACGGTCATACTGCAGGCCTTCCGCATTAATTCCTGCTTCCTGAATCACCCTGCCGAGCATAGTACCGAATCCATCTTCACCGACTTTCCCGATATATGCAGTTTTTCTGCCGAATTTCGTAAGCATGGACAATACGTTGCATACGGCTCCTCCGGGATTTGCTTCAAGAAGAGGGTTGCCCTGTTCCGATAATCCGCTGTCTGTAAAATCAATCAGAAGTTCGCCAAGTGCGACAACATCAAAGCGTTTGTCTGTATGATCTGTCATTTTATATTTCCTCCAGTGCACCTATGTACTGAAATCATAACATACGTAAAAAGAAAAACACGATTTTATCATCGTGTTCTTCTGATAATCCTGTTAACGTGCAAGAACGATCATACTGAGTCCGGGTACAAGGATATGTTCCGTAATCTTTGTATGGGATTCACCCGCCTCATCAAAAATCACTTTCCACCCGGGATTGAATGAATATGTCTTTTCTTCATATGATGCATTGATAATAACACGGATATCACGAACCCCTGTTGTTTCATCAAGCATGGAAATGTCATAGAAGATGACACCGCCTTCAACCGTCTGCAGATGTACATATCTTGCAATATCTGCTGTTTCTTTCATACGGAAAGCTCTGTACTTTCTGCGCAGCTGTACTGCCTTGCGTGTATAGGCGATCGTTTCCTTGTTGAATTCAGCTCTTTCCCAGTCCAGGCGGTTGATATGATCTCCTGCATTATAGGAATTCATATTGTCATTTTTTGTACCGCAGAATTCAATACCTGCATGCAGGAATGCAACTCCCTGGGATACCATGGTCATGCCGATCATCAGACGCTGTCTTCTGCGTCTGACTGCACGCTCCTCGTTGTTGCAGCAGAAATGCATCTTATCCCATAATGTTCCGTTATCATGTGTTTCAAGTGCATTAATGGACTGATCAGGAGTCTCAAAACGCTTATAGTACGGATTGGAAAGGACATTTCCTGCAAGAGCGGAGAGAGTTCCGAAACTCATGCCGAGATCACCGGTTGCGTATCCTTTGTGATACTTCTGATCATCGCTTGTTTTTCCTTTGATAATATCGCGGAAATAATCGTTGAAATGACCGATATGAGGCATCTTGCCCTGATTTTCCATCTGTGCTTTCTTTTCCCAGTCCAGATTTGTCGGCATATCCCAGCCTTCACCGTATACCATGAATTCCGGCTTGATCTTGATGCATACATCACGAACCGTGTTCATAGTCGTAATATCAAGAAGACCCATCAGATCAAAACGCAGACCATCAATATCATAAATATCTATAATCTTGCGAATTGTGTCAACGATGTATTTTCTGCCCATCGGCTGGTTGGAAGCGAAATCATTTCCGCAGAATGAACCGTTGGAAGGATTGCCGCTTCTGTTGTAGCGAAGATAGTAATAAGGAACAATGCCTTCGAAGCAGTTATGTTCCGTATCATAGAGATGATTGAAAACAACATCAAGATTTACTCTGAGATCATTCTTATGCAGAGCTGCGACCATACGGCGCATTTCGATCATTCGCGCATAAGGATCATCAGGATTGGTGGAATAGCTTCCCTCCGGTGCAAGATACTGGGCAGGATCATAGCCCCAGTTGTATGACTTTTCAGGATGAGACTCGTTAACTGTAGCGAAATCAAATACAGGCTGCAGCTGCACATGTGTAACACCAAGTGATTTAATATGATCAAGACCGGTAGGAAGTTTATGGAAAGATGTACCTTCCTCAGTCAGTGCATTAAATGTACCATGCTCCTTTGTTCCGGTAAGTTTACTGGATGTTGCATCTCGAACAGATACTTCATAAATGATTGCATCTGTTCCGGTAATACCGGGAACTCTTTTCTTTGGTACTGCTTCGATCATGGAAAGATCGATTACTGCACTTTCACGCGCATTTGCCAGTGAACTGTATGCATACGGGTCAATGCATTTATTAATCTGACCATTCACTTCGACCATATATACATAGGTTGCATTCTTCAGGTCGCCGATCACACTCTTGCGGTATACACCGCATTCAGTACGTTCCATCGGATATGCGTACATACGGCCGTTAACGGAAAGACGAAGAATCACATTCGTTGCGGTAGGTGCCCATACAGCAAAATCTGTATGCATGCGATGGTATGTAGAACCAAGATCATCACCTGAATAATAGAAACGGCGGTTGAATTCCGTTGTATTTACGATCAGGCGGAAAACGAGAGGTACGGAAAGACCATGGCTTTCACGAACATAGTAGTTTCTTCCGAAATCGATTCCTTTCGGTGCAGAAACTGTATAGTTTGTTCCGGTATGTACCGACTCCACCTGACGAATCGGCATTTCAATACTCAGTCCCATATCATCAAGAAGGAAAAAACTGTCTGACCTGCCATTATAGAATGTAGAACTTACCCAGACTGTAATCTTTCCGAAATCATCGAGATATGCAATCATGCTTGCCATAGAAAACCTCTCTTTGCCGGGATTATCCCGTTCTTAAAAAACATGGTCTTTACCCACGCAATCACAAATTATACCGAAACAAAATAAACCTTCAACCAAATGCAGAAAAAAAGGCAAAAAAAAACGAGACATCATTGTCTCCGCCATGCTATATCACCGGCTTTCAGCCGTTTGTTTCTGTATTTCGCCCGGTCAGAGAGGACCGGTTAACTCATATATTTCACCTGACTGCTGTCTCTTCAGCCAGTCAGTTTTGTGCTTGTATATCGCCTGAATTGTTTTGCCATACACGCCTCAATTCAGTGTTTTTCCCTTGGCGCCCGAGTATATTACCATTCACTTTATCGAATTGCAACATGTTTATTAAAGTATTTATTTCACAAGTAAAAAGCTCCCTTCTTGTCGAAGAGAGCTTTGAGACAATTCATGAAAATCAGGCAAGGTCGTCGTAAGTGATGACTTCAATGTCATTTTCCTTAAGCCAGTCTTTTGTCTCCTGTGCGCATGCCATCTCAACTTCCAGTGCACGCGGAATGGTGAGAGATGATACTTTGAGAATATATGCATCCAGATAGCCGGGATGACATACAAACATCAGGCAGCCGTCTTCACCATAATCCTTTTCAGCTGCACGCTTCAGAGAATCAAACGGATCATAGCCGGGCCTGCCGGATTCAAGTGAAGTATAAAGCATTGTATTTCTGAACTTTACCGGTCCGAAGAAACCAACATCCAGGAACTCGCATCCGTGTCTCTCAGCAACAATACGCATTGCTTTAAAGAAGTTGTCACTTGTAACAGCATGACCTTCAAAGTAATGAGGTTTCATGCCGGTCAGTTCCACAAACTTCTGATACTGTGCTTCTACTTCCAGAATAACTTCATCCAGTACAACGTAGTCTATTCCTTCCTTTGCGGCGGCTCTGTACATCTTTGAAGACTTCAGATTGCCGTTTTCATCACAGATACTTGGTACAAGAGCAGGATCTACAAGAGGCTTGCCGACACAGATATTTGTATGCAGTCCGAAACATGCGCCTGTATCCTTAAGCAGATCCCAGCCATGCTGGGTCGCCGGCATATTAACCATGATCCCGACGGAACGGATAATACCTTCTTTTACTGATTTTTCAATACCGTAGTTAATGCCTTCGGAGAAGCCGAGGTCATCAGCTCTTACCAGAATTTTCTTCATAAACAATTTCCTTCTTTCATCAACATTGTATCTTAATTATTCTTTTAGAACTTTTATATTTTCGCCGGACATCGTGCAGAAAAAAAGAGATCCGAAGATCTCTTTAAGATGCTCAGAATTCGAGGCGTTCAATTCCCCAGATATCTTTTGCGTATTCCTCAATTGTACGGTCACTTGAGAAGTATCCGGACTGTGCAATGTTAACAAGGCACATTCTTGCCCAGCGGCTGCGGTCCTGATAAATCTCTTCGATCTTTTCCTGTGCTTCTACATAAGCACCGAAGTCAGCGAGAACGAAGAATTCATCACCCTTGGAAAGGATTTCTTCATAAATCAGACGGAAGTTAGGAGTATTGTTTGTCCATGTATTGTCGATCAGTGAATCCATGACTCTGCGGATACGTTCATCATGCTCATAGTAGTAACGAGGGTTGTAGTTATACTTCATTTCATTGATATCTTCAACTGTGAGACCGAACATAACATCATTTTCTCTGCCTACGAGGTTGTCGATTTCAACGTTTGCACCATCGAGTGTGCAAAGTGTAACAGCACCGTTCATCATGAACTTCATGTTGCCTGTACCGGAAGCTTCCTTGCCGGCTGTGGAAATCTGTTCGGAGATATCTGTACCAGGTACAAGTACTTCGGACATTGTTACACAGTAGTTGGGAAGGAATACAACCTTGATCATATCCTTTACATCAGGATCGCTGTTTACAACTCTGGCAACGTTATTGATCAGACGGATAACTTCCTTGGCGAATGTATAGCTGGAAGCAGCCTTTGCACCAAACAGATATGTATGCTTGGGCATTCTGTAGTTGGGATCGCTCTTGATTCTCTGGTAACGGTAGATAACGTTCATGATATTCAAAAGCTGTCTCTTATATGCATGCAGTCTCTTTGCCTGAGAGTCGAAGATGGAATCAGGATCAACTGTGATACCTGTTGTTTCCTTGACATACTTGGCAAGGATTTCCTTTCTTTCTCTCTTGACTGCCAGGAATGCTTCCTGTGTTGCAGGATCGTCTACATAGTCCATCAGTTTTGTGAACTGTGTATAGTCCTTATGATATCCTGTGCCGATCTTTTCATCGAGCAGGTTCTTCAGCTGAGGATTGCAGTACATCATCCATCTTCTGGGTGTAATACCGTTTGTCTTGTTGGAGAAGTTATCAGGATAGATTGAATAGAATTCCTTGAACAGATCATCCTTCAGGATCTGGCTGTGGATTCCGGCAACACCATTCAGACTGTGGGAACCGATAATAGCCAGGTTAGCCATGTGAACCATGTCACCCTGCAAAACACGTGTCTTTTCAATGAACTTAGGGCTCTTGCCTGCATCTCTTGCAGCGATGCAGTATCTGCGGTCAATTTCACGGATGATCATACCCAGACGAGGGAGAAGGTCATTCAGGATGGATGCAGACCACTTTTCAAGAGCTTCGCTCATAACTGTGTGGTTTGTATAAGCAAGTGTCTTTCTTGTGATTTCAAATGCCTTAGTCCATGAATATCCATAATCATCGAGCAGTACACGCATCAGTTCAGCTACAGCAAGAACAGGATGTGTATCGTTCATCTGGATTGCAACCTTGTCAGCCAGATTGTCCAGATTCGGATACTGCTTCAGATGAGAGGAAATAATGTTGTTGATACCTGCGCAGACAAAGAAGTATTCCTGCATCAGACGCAGTCTCTTGCCGGAATCAGTAGAGTCATCAGGATACAGAGTCAGGCAGATATTCTCTACCATTCTCAGATATTCATCACGGCTCATGAAATTTACCGGTTCATCGGAAGGCTCAGCAGACCAGAGACGCAGTGTATTTGTCATCTGTGTACCGGCGCCGATGATTGCCATATCGTAAGGTACTGCATCAACCTTGATTGTATCTACATACTTGACATGCATATCGCCTTTATAGTCATAAGATGTTTCAACTCTTCCGAAGAAGTTAACTGTAACCTTATGCTTGGGCTTGCGGATTTCCCAGGGATTTCCGATGGACATCCAGTAGTCAGGAATTTCTACCTGTTCACCTTTTTCATTGATAACCTGCTTGAACAGACCGGACTTGTAACGAATTGTATTACCGTTCAGTGCATAGTTCAGAGAAGCACCGGAATCAATGAAGCAGGCAGCCAGTCTTCCCAGACCGCCGTTTCCGAGACCGGGATCCTTTTCCAGAGCTGCAAGTTCATCATAATCAATTCCGAGATCTTTCAGACCTTCAGTAACCATATCATAGATGCCGAGATTCTTCAGATTGCTTGTCAGCATTCTTCCGAGAAGGAATTCGATGGAGAAATAATAAACCTGCTTGATCTGGTGATACTTGGAAGCGAGCTTTGTATCAACCCAGTTAATGCTGGCATAGTCTCTTACCATCTTGCCAAGGGCCATATATCTTTCTGTAGGATGTGTATCTTCCATCGCACAGCCATAGGATTCGAGCAGTCTCTTGACAAACTCAGCTTTGAATTCTTCTTTATTATTAAACATTTAAACACTCAACCTTTCTTCAATCTTTTCTGAAGCGCGGCTGAGAGTTTCATTCAGCCTGCTTCTTCTTTTCCTTAGTTGCAGCAGAAGTCTTCTTTGCCGTTTTACGCTTCGCAGCAGGTTTCGACTTCTTGACCGGGCATGTAAACCAGATAGCAGAAAACGGAGCAATTCTGATCGTCATCTCATATTCACGGTCAGGTGCGGGATTAACAATCTTGCTCTTATGTGCTTCTACCGGTTTGAAATTACACATATTACATCCGTTGTAGATATCTTTTTCGGAGTTGAGAATCTCTGTATAAGTACCTTCACACGGAACGAAAATATCGTAGTTTTCATACGATGCCGGTGTCATGTTATATACGCAGACCATGTTTTCCTTGCCGTCTGTACGATAGAAAGTATACACGGACTGCTTTGTATTGTCGGCATCAATCCATTTGAATCCCGACAAGTCATAATCATACTTGAATAAACTCGGATGTCCACTATAAATTTTATTCAAATCCGTAAAATAACGCTTAAAAGCATCATGAATAGGATATTTCAGAAGGAACCAGTCAAGTTCTTTACGTTCATCGAACTCTCTGAACGAACCGATATCATTACCCATGAAGTTCAGTTTCTTTCCGGGATGTGCATACATATATGCGTACAGGTTGCGGGCCTGCTGGAACTTCTGCTCATATGTACCCCACATGCGGTCAATGATTGTATGTTTGCCATGTACATTCTCATCATGGCTGAAAGGAAGCAGATAACGCTCTCCGTAGAAGTAAGCCATTGAGAATGTTATGGTATAGTGATGCCACGGTCTGTAGATCGGATCTCTTTCAAAATATTTCAGAGTATCATTCATCCAGCCAAGGTCCCATTTATAGTCAAAGCCGAGACCGCCGTAAATAGTGGGATGCGTAACTTTCGGATAATCCGAACTGTCTTCAGCAATCATCATGACAGAAGGATAATTTGTGAGCATGAAATGATTCAGTCTCTTCAGGAAGTTCAGAGAGCCCTCGTTTGCCCCTCTGTTCTTGTTTCCGCCCCAGTAGATCAGATTGGATACAGCATCCATACGGATACCGTCCATATGATAAATGTCAGCCCAGAAAGCAGCTGCAGACATAAGGAAAGAGCGTACTTCCTCACTCCAGAAATTGAAGTTCATTGTACCCCATTCAGATTCAGCATTTTCCTTTTCAGCATATTCATAAAGCGGCTCGCCGTCGAAGTAGCGAAGACCGAATGCATCTTTTACAAAGTGTACAGGTACAAAATCCATGATGACACCGATCTTGTTCTTATGGCATGTATTGACAAATTCTGCGAATTCTCTGGGTGTTCCGTATCTGGAAGTACATGAGAAATAACCATGTGCCTGATATCCCCAGGAACCGTCAAACGGATATTCGTTCAAAGGAAGAAGTTCAATATGTGTGTATCCCATTTCCTTAACATAAGGAATCAGTTCTTCTTCAAGCTGCTTGTAGGTATAAGCAACTGTATCTGTTTCTTTTTCACCAACTTTGGTTCTCTTCCATCCGCCGGCATAAACTTCATAGATGTTCAGAGCTTTATCAAAATTCTTTGTTCTGCTGTTCATCCATCTGCCGTCAGCCCACTTGATATGATCGACATCATATACACGCGAAGCAGTTCCGGGATATTTTTCACTGAAGAAAGCATATGGATCACATTTATCCAAAACACTTCCGTCTCTTGCTGTGATTCTGTATCTGTAAGAAGCCATTTCTTCAACACCGGGAACGAATACGCTCCATACGCCATTGAATTCTGTACGTTCCATTTCGATCGGACGTGATGCCCAGTCAGTAAATGTACCAATGAGGCTGATTCTCTGTGCATGCGGTGCATAAACAGTAAAGCGGACTCCCTTGCCGTTTTCATCTGTAAAATGTGCACCGAAGAAGCGGTATGCATCTATACTCTGGCCCTGGTGGAAGCCTTCAATAAATTTAGCCTTGTCCATATTATTCCTCCATATGTTCCGGTAGTTTAGTTACTATTAATAATACCATCACAGAACACATTTTTTGTATCCGCTTTCATCTTTCACTTTAAATTTTATGGTCAGTAAAAGAAAAAGCCCCGGATCTGAATTTCCGGGACTTTTCATTTTTTCATGAAATCAGGAGAGAATAGGCTTGATCGCAGCAGCGAGTTCGTCTTTTTCCTTCTGAGCTTCAGCAAGATCCTTGCCGAGTGTTGTGAAGTATGTCTTGATCTTCGGCTCTGTTCCGGAAGGACGTACTACAACAGTAGCGCCATCTTCCAGACCGTAGATCAGAACATTAGCCTTCGGCAGACCTGTTTCTTCAGGCTTTGTATAGTCAGTTACGGAAGTAACCTTGCGGCCTGCAAATTCTGTCGGAGGAGTTGTACGGAGACCGGACATGATTCCTGCCATCTTGTCCATACCGGACAGTCCGGGGAATTCGAAGCTGTCTACCTTGTTCAGGTAACGGCCGTACTGAGCATAGATTGCTTCCAGTCTTTCCTTGATGGAAGAACCGATGCTTCTGTAGTAAGCTGCCATTTCACAGATCAGCATAGATCCGATGATAGCGTCCTTGTCACGAACATACGGTCCTGCGAGGTAACCGTAAGATTCTTCGAAACCGAAGATGAAGCGGTCAACTTCACCAGCTGCTTCCAGCTTGGCAATCTGGTCACCGATCCACTTGAAACCTGTCAGTGTATGACGGAGTTCAACACCATAGTTCTTAGCTACTGCATCAGCCAGAGGTGTGGAAACGATGGACATAACTGCTACAGGATTAGCAGGCATTGTTCCCTTTTCGATACGTCCTGCGCAGATGTAGTCGAGCAGCAGAACACCCATTTCATTACCGGAAACGAGTTCATAAGAACCATCCGGGCACTTCATGGCAATACCTACACGGTCAGCGTCAGGGTCAGTTGCGAGCATCAGATCAGCACCTGTAGCTTTTGCAAGTTCAACACCCTTTTCCATTGCTGCATAGATTTCAGGGTTCGGATAAGAACATGTTGTGAAGTATCCGTTCGGATATTCCTGTTCAGGAACGATTGTGATATCTGTGATACCCATATCATTCAGAACCTTTGTTACAGGAACAAGACCTGTACCGTTCAGAGGTGAATAAACCAGCTTCAGACCTGCAGTCTTGCACAGACCCGGGCGAACCTGACGAGCTTCGATTGCTTCATACAGAGCCTTCTTGCAGTCATCACCAACAAACTTGATCAGACCACGCTCAACACCTTCAGCAAAGGAGATGTAATTAGCACCTGTCAGAACATCTGTCTTCTGAATTCTGTCATATACGATTGCAGCAGCGTCATCTGTCATCTGGCATCCATCGGGACCATATGCCTTGTAACCATTGTACTTAGCAGGGTTGTGGGATGCTGTAACCATGATACCGGCGTTGCAGTTGTAATAACGTGTAGCGAAGGAAAGTGCAGGAACAGGCATCAGTTCATCATAAATGCGAACATTGATACCATTGGCAGCGAGTACGCCTGCAGCGTCTCTTGCAAAGTTCCAGCCTTTCAGACGGCTGTCATAGGAAATGGCAACTGTCTGTGTACCGCCCTGTGTCTTAACCCAGTCAGCGATACCCTGAGTAGCCTGTCTTACTACCCAGATATTCATGCGGTTTGTGCCGGCGCCAAGAGTGCCGCGCAGACCGGCTGTACCAAACGCCAGAGCTACTGCGAATCTTTCTTTGATTGCATCATCGTCATCAGCGATTCCCTGGAGTTCTGTCTTCAGATCAACATCAATAAGATCTGCTTCAAGCCAGCGCTTGTAATCATCCTGATACATAATTTAATTATTGTCCTTTCAATTGCAGTCTGTTAATAAAAGGGAGAAGCCCATGAAAGCTCACTCCCTTTTGTTAGTTGGTTCAATTAGTTAAGCAATAACCTTCTGAGCACGAAGTACATCTTCAATTGTCTTTGCAGCGACGTCTTCGTCATCACCTTCGATAGAGATTGTGATTTCTGCCTGTGTAGGGATACCCAGAGACATAACGCCCATGATGGACTTCATATTTACTGAACGGCCCTTGTAAGCAACCTTAACATCACTTGCGCACTTGGATGCTGCATTTACTGCTACTGTAGCAGGACGTGCATGAAGTCCTACCGGATCAACTACTGTTACTGAAATCTGCTTCATTAGAATTTTACCTCCCGTTTCATTAACTATGACCATTTTATAACAACGCAAATATTCACGCAAGCGCTTCCAATCGATTTTAGTTCAGAAACCTTAAGCCTTTTTGTTCTTTTTTTCAGCTTCCTTTTCTTTCTTCAGAAATTTGCCGGAAGCGTTCCAGTTATTACGGCAGTACAGCTTCATTGCATCATATATTTTCTTCGAAAGTTCTTCCGTACATGCGCCTTTTTTCATTCGCCATGTCCAGGCATCTCCCCAGTTTGCAGGATCATTCATTCTTGCTTTGTTATCAAGTCCCAGAAGATCCTGCATCTGCAGAATCGCCAGATCGGATACAGACGCCCAGCAGGCTCTCATAACCGCTTCGCATACATCTTCCGGATCTTTGATCATCAGATATTCCATCATACGCCGGATTCTCTTTTCCTGTCCGGGATTCAAAGCCCAGCCTTTCAGTGTCTCATTATCATGCGTGCCGATATAACAGACAGTATTCTTATCATACTGGAAAGGCATATACAGCGAACCGGGATCACCGGGATCAAAGGCATATTCGAGAATACGCATTCCGGGATATCCGGAATCCTTGACCATTTTCAGGAATTCCGGTGTCAGATGTCCCAGATCTTCTACAATCACAGGCTGCTTTCCAAGCCGTTCCTCCATTTTTTTAAAGATATCCAGACCGGGACCTTTTACCCAGTGACCGTTCTTTGCATCTTCATCCTTTGCCGGAATTGCAAAGAAACTGTTATAGCCCTGGAAATGGTCCAGTCTTAATACATCGCACACTCTTCTGAGATGGGATGCTCTGTCAATCCACCATGTATAATTATCCTGACGCTGTCTGTCCCAGTTGAAAAGCGGATTTCCCCACTTCTGGCCTTTGGGATTTCCTGCATCTCCCGGAAAACCAGCAACATAACTCATTTCATAATCACTGTTCAAAGCAAACTGTTCGGGACTGCTCCAGATGTCACTGCTGTCAGCTGCCGCATAAAACGGAAGATCCCCGATGATCTGAATACCCTTGCTGTTGGCATATTTCTTAATAGCAACCATCTGTGTATAGAACATAAACTGCACGCGTTCATAATAAATGACACTGTCAGCTAGTTCTTCCGCTTTTCTTCTGACTGCCTCCGACCGATGATCCCTAAGTTCTTTCGGCCATGTTGTCCATGCCGCACCTTTCTGATCATCTTTTATCGCCATAAAGACTGCATAATCTTTCAGCCATTTCTCATTCCGTATAAACTCAAGATATGCTTCCGGATGTTTAAGAGGTATCCTGTCAGCTGCCAGTTTCAGAACATTTTTCCGGCCGTTGTACAATTTTCCGTAGTCAACATGTTCCGGATTATCTCCCCAGTCTGCTGCAGTGATTTCTTCCTTTTTCAGCAGTCCTGCTTCAACAAGACGGTCAAGATCGATCAGGTACGGATTACCGGCATATCCCGATACTTCGGTATACGGTGAATTGCCGAATCCGGTCGGTCCGATCGGAAGAATCTGCCAGTATGTCTGTCCTGCATCTGCGAGAAAGTCTATAAAATCTTCTGCCGCCTTTCCCATCGTTCCGATCCCGTACGGAGAAGGAAGAGCTGAAATCGGCATAAGAATGCCTGCGCTTCTGATCATGATAATGTAAAACTCCTTTTCATTCGCTTCATATATTGTACTACATTTGGATAAAGCGGTCCCGCGAATCGTATAGTTCATTTCACAATATCTGCAATGTATAAAAGAAATACTAATATCAGATCTGATCGTTTATAGTTTTTATACAGACAAAGGAGAGCATATTATGAATCCCGGTTACAGAATCATCAAAAACTTCGAAAGACCTTTGAAAGAAACAGTGGAAAAATTCCGCACTGTTCCGGTTACTACAATCTCTGATGCAATGAACCGCACAGCATCCGTGAACAGCACAATACGTCCCGTTAATCATGTCAGACTTACAGGAACCGCGTACACGGTCCGCTGTCAGGCAGGCGACAACCTCATGCTGTATTATGCAATTGACAATGCACTTCCCGGTGATGTTATCGTACTTGACGGAGCAGGATATACAGAACGTGCAGTTACCGGAGAACTGATCATCAAATCCGCAAAGAACAGAGGAATTGCAGGATTTGTCATTGACGGTGTTGTCCGTGACTGGGAGGAAATTTCGCAGATGTCCGATTTTGCCGTCTTCTGCAAAGGAACAAATCCAAATGGTTCATATAAAAACGGACCTGGTGAAATCAATGTACCTGTCGTAATCGGAGGCAGAGTTATCCGTCCGGGTGATATTATTGCCGGCGATATCAACGGTCTGGTGGTTGTTCCGCGTGAGGATGCTGAAACAGTACTGCAGCGTACCGAAGCAATTGCCGCAAAAGAAGAACGGACGATGAAACTTCTGGACAACGGAGGTACTCTCGACGTTTCGTGGATGTACAGAAAATTAGAGGCCGAGGGCTGCGAAATCATCGAATAAGACAATGTGTAAAGATACACGCAATACTGAAAAAAAGAGACGATCATTACGTTTGCGATGCGTAATACCGTCTCTTTTCATTTTTCATTAAATGATGTCTTACATTGTAAACTGTACGATGCAGAATGCTGCGTATACAGCAAGAAGGGCAATTCCCTGAAGACGGGTAAGTTTTCCCTTCAGAAGTGCAGGAGCAGACAGAAGTACCATAACTGCCAGCATAACCGGAATTTCCAGAACAAGAGAAGAATTCATTCCCATGATCGTTGAACTCTGCGGAACAATGAACGGTGCGAGTGTTACTGATACACCTGATACAAGTACAAGATTGAATACATTTGCGCCAATGATATTGCCAAGTGACAAATCACTATGACCTTTGATCAGAGATGTGATTGCTGTTACAAGTTCAGGCAAAGATGTACCTAAAGCAACAAATGTAAGTGCGATAACAGACTCAGGGACACCGAGAGCTTCTGCAATGAGTGTACCGTTGTCGACAAGAAGATCAGCACCGACAGCAATTGCTGCAGCACCTGCAATCAGAAGAATCAGTGTTTTTGTCAAAGTCATTTCTTCTTCACCATCTTCCGCATTGCCTTCATCCGGCTGAGAAGTCATCTGCTTTACATTTACAATCATATAAAGCACAAACATTGCCAGCATGACAAAGCCGATTGTTCTTGTAAATTCACCAAGCGCATATGCTGCAAAGCAGTAAATTGCAGCAGCAGCGAAGAAGAAAGCTACCGGCGTTTTCAATGTTTTAGGATTTACATTTCCGGGTCTTACTGCAATCGTAATTGCAGCGATCAGAGCAGCATTGCAGATGACGGAACCAATAGCGTTGCCATATGCAATTTCACCATGTCCGCCAATTGCCGACATAGTCGATACCATTACTTCCGGAAGAGTTGTGCCGATTGAAACAACAGTTGCGCCGATCAGAAGTTCAGGCAGATGAAAGCGGCGTGCAAGAGCAGTCGCTCCATCAACGAACCAGTCACCGCCTTTAATAAGGCACAAAAGACCGGCCGCAAATAATAATACAGGAACAAGCATTTTATATACCCCTTTAGATGTTTTTATTCATAATTCTGAACAACTGTTCAAAACGCAAATATTATAGCAGAACAGATAATTCTTTCCATTCACTGTGTCTAAAATTAAACATCTTTCAGAATTTGTCATTCACGGAATTCATAATACCCGCCGATTCTTAATGCTTTTGCGTCTTTTCCGTGTCCGATATCATGCGTAACAGCGACCGGCATTTCTTTTCTGATATAAGGTTTCAGCAGCCTGTACTTCAGCATTTCATCTTTTTCTTCATCCAGCTGGGTGAATGTACCGAGAAGAATTCCCGCAGCCTTGTCAAATGCTCCCATTGCATGCAGCTGCGCATAATATGTTTCCACCTGCTCCTGTCGTCCGTGAAAAGCCTCAAGAACAAGTATTTTACCGGAAAGATCAGGAAAATATGGTGTTCCTGCCAGTTTCAGAAAACAGCGGATGTTGCCGCCGGCTGCGATCCCTGACATTTCTGTCTGCTGAACAAACTCAGCCTCTATTTCAAACAGCTCATTGCTGTTCATAAACCGCTCCATCTGTATCACGGAATATTCACCGGCAAGATTTCTTATCTGATAAAGTACGCCTGTATTACCCGTCATTGTATAAATCGCATTCAGAAGCACCGTCAAATCACTGTATCCCCAGAGTTCTTTCGGATACTTTCTGATTACTTCAAAATCCAGATGAGGAAGAACTGTATTCGCCAGATCTCCTCCTGATACGTCAAAAACAGCCGAGACCTCCGGATTTTTATACATTTCCATCAGGGCATCAGCACGTTCTTTTGCACTTCTTGTTTCACCATGTTCATTTAAAAATATACATTCAGAAAACTGCGGGTCCCATCCTGCTTCCAGCAGCAGAGCCCGCAGTTGTTCATAAACGTACGCTGTTTCTTTCCGCTGACCGTTTGAACATCCGGTAACCGCGGCTTTTTTCCTGGTGCACGTCATACTTGATCTCACTTATGATATGGTTCGTTATGAAGGATTCTGAAGCAGCGGTAAATCTGTTCCAGAAGTATAATTCTGCAAAGCTGATGCGGAAAAGTGCAGTCTGATAATTTCCAGCGATAATCAGCACGTTTAATCACTTCCTGACTCAGTCCCAAAGAACCGCCGATGACAAAATCGATCCGGCTTTTTCCGGATGTGTAAAGTCTCTGAATATGATCAGCCATTTCTGTAGATGACTCTGATTTACCTGCAAGATCAAGGAGAATGACATATTCATCATCCTTGATCTTTGAAAGTATTCTGTCACCTTCCGCTTTTTTTACTTGTTCATTTTCCGCAGCTGAATTTGTTTCCGGCGCCTTTTCATCTTGAACTTCTACAATTTCCAGCTTGTCATAAGCACGAATGCGTTTCGTATATTCTTCAATTCCTTCACGCATCCATTTTTCTTTGACTCTGCCGCATGTAATCACTCTGATCATTGCAAAGTCACACTCTCTGTAAACGTTTCTCCATTGCGGAGAATTTCAAGCTGAACTGTTTCACCGGAATCATGTTCATAAAGTTTTTCACGAAGATCCGCAAAATCCATAATTTCTTCGGAATTCAATGCTGTCAGTACATCCCCTGTCTGAAGCACCTCATTCACAGAAGCTTCGGGATAGATATATGTGATTAAAATGCCCGAATCCAGATCCAGCTGCAGATCACGAATATTCTTTTCGTAGGAACGAAGATCAGCTATGCTGCGCCCGCAGATACCGAGACAACCCCTGGATACAGTTCCATTTTCACGCAGTTCACTATAAACAATCTTCATTTCATCAACAGCAACTGCATATCCCTTGTCAGTGATACTGCCTGAAGGTCCATTGACTAAAAGTCCGATCAGATCACCGCCATAATTAAACAAGCCGCCGCCAATCTGATCTGAATAAACTTCTCTGTCCAGCTCCAGCACTTCCGAAATCCACAGAGAGTCTGCAGAAATCCGATAGTAACCGGAAGAAGATGAAATAGCGGAAGAAACTGATGACGTCATCGTTCTTGCATTTCTGCCGCCCAGAAGAACCACCGATTCTCCCTGTTCAACAAGTGAGCTTAATCCTTTATTTACCGGCGTTACTTCAAATTCCGTTTTACACATGAGAAGAGCAAGATCCGATGACGAATCATAACCAAAGAGCTGTGCCGGGACCGTATAACTGTTATCGAATGTAATATTTATTTCATCAGCGAAACGGACATAAGAGCACTCTGTGAAAATATATACATTGCCTTCATCATCCGTATCGTAAATCACGCCGGATAAATCATGCGTACTTGCAACGGCAATGCTTTCAACAGAAACAATGCTGCTTTGCACATCAGAAATCATTTCAGTGACTTCGGATGTATATGTATTTACAGTATGCTGAATGATTGTGCTGCCTTCAACTGTCTCAGTAAAGAGAGAGCTGCTCAGCTTTGAGGTCAGCCATATATTCCATACAAGGAGTACAGCTAACACTGCCGGGATCAGTTTTTTCATTCGAAGTTCCTTTCCTGATCATCTCATATTGTCCTGCAGCCGATACAATCAGTTCAGGATTCAGAGTATTCTTTCTTCTCTTGAGCACTTCACATGTAACTTCAAGTGCCTTTTCTCGGGTATTGGCTTCCTGACTGATATGAGCCAGAACAACCATCTTGGTTCTTTTTGTAATAATGCTGTCCAGAATTGCAGCACAGTCTTCATTGTTCAAATGTCCTTCATCACTGCATATTCTGCTCTTTAGATAATACGGTCTTCTTGACTTCATCAGCATTTCGACATCATGATTACTCTCAAGAACAATATAATCCATGTCCTCCAGAAGAGGATAATATTTTCTGTTTACATATCCTGTGTCAGTAATATAAACAAGTTTTTCTGTTCCGCTTTCAAAAATATAACCGGTAGTATTGCGTGCATCATGTGACAAAGCAATCGGTGTAATCACCAGCGAGCCGATATTAAATTTCTGCATTGGTCTGACACTGAAAGTTTCCATATCGGGAATCTCAACCGGGGAGTAAATCGCTGTATCCGCAAAATGACGAATCTGTGATACATGATCAGAATGGTCATGCGTAATCAGCAGTGCATCGAGTTCTTCTTTTTTCACATCAATCCTGGCAAGGGAAGAAAGCAGATGTTTTTTTGATGTTCCGCAGTCAACCATAATCTTTGTGTCTTCATCAAGAAGAACAAAGCTGTTGCCTTTGGAGCCGCTGGCAAGCAAAGCAAATTCCATCATCAGTCAAGGCTGTCGCAGTCAAGGAAATAGGTACATGCATCACGTCTTTCACCGTTTACCGTGATAAAGAAGTGTGTATGCGGACCGGTAGCGTATCCGGTCATGCCAATATGCCCGATTGCTTCTCCTTTCTCTACAACATCTCCAACATTGAACCAAGAAGGAGTAAGCATGTGTCCGTAGTAGGATGTCATTCCGTTATTATGATTGATAATGACGTAATTGCCGTTGACATAGTTATATGAATTTACTTCAATCACACCACTGTCTGCTGCATATACATCACCCCAGCTGTCGTATTTATTAATAAAGTCGGTTGCCATATGCCCGTAATAGCAGCCCCATGCACAGGATACCGCAGGATTCTTTACAGGATATGTAAATACACCTGTACCTACACCCGGCTGCAGTTTTGTACCTACCGCAACAACTCTTTCAACAGGTGCTTCTACATCAACACTTGACTCAAGTGCACCGCTGATCAGAACACCGTTTACCCACTTTTCACTGTACATCGCATTACGTGAACCTGCTTTTCCTTCTTGTGTAACTTCAGATTCACCTTCCAGCATCGTGTCATCTTCAATATAAACTGTTTCATATTCAACACTTTCCGAGCGAAGTGCCTGTTTATATACTGTGATATCCAGAGGAGAGTTGAAATAACTTACACAAAGTTCTTCACCGGCACTGAGCACCTGATCAACACTGGAAATCTTGTCGCGGTTGATATTCATAACCTGAGTAGCGGAAAGACCATAGTTCTTCGCACCGATACCGGCAACAGTATCGTATTCTTTAACTGTGTAATACTGCTTTTCTGTTGCTTCTCCGTATTCAAGATATTCCAGAATTTCAGACTCCGTTGTTTTGATTTCCTCCGGAGCAGCATAGCCGCTTCCGATTGTAATCTCCTGCGCAATCGAAATACCGATATCCTGACGGCCGTAAGTAGTAAGATCACCGATTGTCTGACCGTTTTCCAGAAGTTTCAGCGTATCCGGATCAATAAAGAATGAAATGTAAGTATTCAATGCTGCTTCATACATTTCTTCATTCAGTGCATACATTTCAGCAGTTGTTTCACCTGCTTCACTGATCACAATCTTAACTGCCTTCAAACAGTAAAGCGCATTATCATCAATATATGCAAGAATTTCATCATCTGCGTCTTCATAAGTAAAATAACTTTGTTCATCCGAAATATAAACATTCTTTCCGAGCTTCAGCTCAGAGCCCGGATAAGTTTCTTCATATCTTTCGGCATAAATATTCTCAAGCTGTTCATCCAGTCTGCTTTCATCTGTCAGAATTCCTACAAGCACACCGTTTGAATACACTTTATGAATCGCTGACGGTTCAGCATTCACACTGACAACTGACTGCGAAAACATTCCGGCATCCGTAGTGTCATCTGTCAGTTCAACACCGCCGAACTTATTCAGCAGACCAGGTACAAAAAGAACAATTGCAACTGATGCAAGCAGTGACAAGACAATACTCGCTATTTTCTTCATGACCCGACCTCCTGATTAATTTCCCTGATGAGTCTGGTTGTTTTCGATATTGTAGAGTGCATTCGTTGCACCGACAAAAGCAACGTAGACTTTTCTGGTTGCACCGTTACGATGCTTGGCAATATTGATTTCTAGACGCTCGCTGCCTGATTCATCCGCAGCCGCCTTAGCTTTTTCATCATAATAAGATTCACGGTAAAGCATCATAACAACGTCGGCATCCTGTTCAATCGCACCTGATTCACGAAGATCACTCAGCATAGGATGCTTGTTTTCACGCTGTTCGACTGTACGGGAAAGCTGTGACAAAGCAATTACAGGAACATTCAGTTCTCTTGCAAGTCCTTTTAATGCACGGGAAATATCGGAAACTTCCTGCTGTCTGCTGTCTCCTGCTCTTCCGCCTGTTCCTGTAACAAGCTGAATATAGTCAATCATGACAAGCGAAAGTCCGTGATCAGCTGCCAGCCTTCTGCATTTTGAGTAAATTTCAGGCATCTTGATACCCGGCGTATCATCAATATAAATCTGACTGGCTTTCAGATCAGCTGCCGCTTCATTGATCTGATTCCACTCTTCATTTGTCAGACGGCCAGTCTTCAGTTTGTCACCTTCAATACGGCTGCGGGCACTCAGAAGACGCATTGCCAGCTGTTCAGCTCCCATTTCCAGCGAGAAGATGGCAACTGCCTGATCAGGCTGATAAGATGCAACATTCATGGCAAGATTCAATGCAACTGCTGTCTTTCCCATGGAAGGACGAGCCGCAACAATAATCATATCGCCTCTCTGAAGACCATGCAGTGTATGATCCAGATCTTTCAGACCTGTCTTCATACCGGTAATATCTGATTTGTTATCAGCCATCTTTTCAATGGTACTGATCACTTCCGACATCAGCATTGATGAATCTTTGAATTCTCCTGCCTTGCGGTTGCGGGAAATATTCAATATGCTCTTTTCCGACTGATCCAGATAGTCATTAATATCTGTCTGCCCCTCAAATCCGTCATCCGCGATTTTCTGAGCTGCTTCAATCATCTTGCGCATGATCGCTTTGTCACGAATCATGGTGACGTAATTTTTTGTATTTGCACTTGTTACGGCGGCATCGGTCAGCGCCAGAAGATACTGAATACCTCCTGATTGTTCCAGCGTATTCAGATCTGTCATACGTGTGGATACAGTTGCAGGGTCAATAGGACTTCCCTGATCGTACAGTGATTTGCACGCAATGAAAACTCGTCTGTTGGCATCAGAGAAGAAATCATCTTCTTCAAGGCCGTCCTCCATTGCAAGCCTTGCTGCATTGGGGTAGACCATCATTGTGCCAAGAAGACTTGCTTCTGCTTCCGGAGCGGAAGGAAGCACTCTGGGCATTACTTGTCACTCCCGATCAGCTTGACATTGATCGTGCCGATTACATTCTTATAAAGTTCAATACGAACTTTTGTTGTTCCGAGACTCGCAATCGGATATGTATCAAGAATCTTCTTCTTATCAATCTTGATTCCCTGTTTTTCAAGAGATGAGGCAATCTGCTTTGTAGATACAGATCCGAATACTCTTCCTTCTGCACCGGATTTAACCTGGAAAGTCAATGTCATTTTGGAAAGCTTTTCAGCAATTACTTTTGCATCAGCTTCTTTCTGTGCTTCTTTGGCAGCCTGTTCTGCTTTCTGATGATCGAGAATCTCCAGACTCTTCTTTGTTTCGGGAACTGCAAGACCTCTTGCTAAAAGGAAATTTCTGGCATATCCATCGGAAACCTCAACAATTTCACCGCGTTTTCCGACTTTTTTTACATCTTCTTTAAGAATCACTTTCATCGATATCTTCCTCCTTGAAATATTCATCTACCATTGTCAGCAGTTCTTTTTTCACTGCTTCAACACTTGTTTTGGTTCTCTGCATAGCTGCAGCCGTTCTGTGGCCGCCGCCTTTCATTTTTTCCATGATTGTCTGAACATTGATCCTGCCTGCGCTTCTTGCGCTGACTGCAGTTTCGGTATCACTTGTATTAGCGATTACGAATACAGCCTGCACATCCTGAATATTCAGCATACTGTCTGCGACCTGACTCATTAATGACCTTGTCATCAGACGATCTGTGACATCTGCCACAATCACACCATGTTCATAACGTTCACTGCATCCGGCAACTGCGCTCTTCAGAGCAAATTCATCATATGTATCTTTCAGATAACTGTATACAATCTGCGGATCACCGCCCAGTTCGCGCAGACTTGCAGCTGCACCGTAAGTTCTCGCACCTGTACGTACTCGCATGTTCTGCGTGTCAACAATAATTCCGGCAAGCATGATATTAGCTTCCAGTTCATTGATATCAATATTTGTAGAAATGAACGGTGTCATTTCAGTCAGCAGTTCACAGGTGGAACTTGCGCCGGCCTCAATATACATCAGTACAGGCTTTACGCCCATTTCCGTGCTTCTTCTGTGGTGATCAATTACAACAACCTTTCTGGCATTTTCCAGTACTTTCGCTCCATTAGACTGACGCACGTTATGATGGTCTGTCATAATAACAAGACTGTTGTCATTCAGCTGGTTTAAAGCTTCACTTTCGGTTACAAAAGTCACCCTGGGCTTCAGTTCAGCCGCATGAGATGCAAGAACAGCTGAAAGCTTTTCTTCAACGCCGCCGGTTTTAGCAATAATAACAACATTCTTATGTAATGCAGTACAGATTCTTGCCAGACACACGGCTGAGCCGATGCAGTCAAAATCAGCAGTCTTATGGCCGCAGATAATCACATTTCCCGACTTCATGATGAGGTCGCGAAGGGCATGTGCCATAACACGGACACGGACACGGCTGCGTTTTTCAGCAGCTTCCGAAGACCCGCCGTAGTACTGAACCTCTTCCCCTTTCAGCTGCATGGCAACCTGATCGCCGCCTCTTGTCTGAGCCAGATCCATCAGATTTGCTGCCATACGGTCCAGTTCTTCAAGATCCGATGTACCGTGAGCAAAGGCCATGGAAAGTGTTATGGAAACATCCTTGCTCTGCGCAGCTTTGCGCACTTTCGTCAGAACAGAGAAATGTTCCTTGTTCAGTTCAGACAGTGTCTGCTCATTCAGAACAAGCAGATACTTGCTGTTGCTTAAACGTCTTGCCAGAATCTGATGTTCATGGCAATAGTCCGTCAGCGGATTTCTGACTGCAGTATTAATCGCCGAAACATCGGATTCATCTTCATACTGTGTAGATTCTTCATAATTGTCGAAATTAGCAAGACCGATGACAATACGTTCTCTGTCATAAAGCTGCTTGAACTTTCTTCTTTCTGTGATATCGCGGAAGAAAATGACAGGTTCATCCTCTTTTCTCCACATCATATAAGTATGACCGTCCAGCATGACCTCAGCGCTGTCCGCTTTGCCGGCAATCAGATCATCTGCTTCCGGGATCCAGCTCAGAACTTTCTGACCGATGCGTGCAGAATTATTTTCTTCAAACAATTCGGACATCCAGATAATTTCATAGTTCTCGTCATATTTAATCATGCCGACACCGCCGAGGAGAAAAGCTTCCTTGGCCGCACTGCCCAGTGATGTCTCAACGCCGAGTGAATGCTCATCTGCAATCTTTACAAACATGTCGAACAAATAAACTGCCGCTGCCAGTTCTCCGCCGAGAATCAGTATGGAAATAAAACAGTTCATATTTAAAGAGAATGTACAGATCAGCAGCACTATGGCTTCGGCCGCGATGACACCGTATACATATTTTTTTGCTTTATCTATTCTGCGATGCATTGCGCACTCCTTCCAGCACTCTGGCGTGCAGATCCGTTGTGATATAAAGATATCCGGCAACAGCCATTACAGGAGAAAACATAAGCAGTGACACAACTGCCAGAAGTACAGCCATGCCTTTTCTGCGCGGGTTGCGAAGCGTGATTATTACCATCAATGCAATAACGCCGTAAAACGCAAGATAGAATACACCGAGCATGCCGCCGCCTTGTAAAAAGCTTTGTGCAATTTCATTTTCGAGAGGCTTGCTGACGGAATAGAAATAAGCCACCATACCGGCAATTCCGGCATAACCTGTCCACTTCGGCGGAAAATACTCGCTCAATGATATTTGCTTTGGTGCAGGGAAACGCATGCGTTTCAGAACAATTCTTGACAGGAAATGTGTGATCAGTCCTTCCATGACTCCGGTGAGAATGGTGGAAACAATCAGAATATTGCGAATCAGTGAAGTCAGGTCCACGGTATCGGAAAGTGTCTGTCCGCTCTGAGCCATTGCTTCCGTAATAAGCGTTTCATACTCTGTAACTTCCGTCACCAGGTCATATCCGAAGAAGCTGGCAAATACAAGCATTGTAAAAATATCTGTGATTACGGCAAGAATAACCGTTCTGAATACCAGTGTTCTGGTGGAAGTGCCGTTGTGAACACCGCAGCCGTATGACATGCCGATCATCGATTCTGCTGCAACCAGCAGAAGTGTTTGCGGAGTACTGACAATAAAGCTCAGCAGAATAATCGCCGCAAAGAGCATCCAGCTGTCTTTCAGACCATACTTCGTTCCGTAAAAAACCATCGGAAGAGGAAGGATGAAGAGCAGCATGTTTTCGAACATTCCCGCTGTCTGTCTGTTCAGCAGCAGCATTGCTCCGACAATTGCAGCCATCATGGCTCCGTCTGTTATTTTTCTGATATTACGATTCATAAACAATCAACCTTTACAGGCACGACAAAAACACTTAAGCAGTCTGCCTCGTACCGATTATAGCATACTGTTCCAAATTAAGATGAACTGCCTTAAAGAAGAAAAATGAATAATATGTGAAATACAGTTCTGATGCAGACATCATCTCCCTTCTTAAGAAATGAAAAAAGGCGGCCTGTTTTTCTGCCGCCCCTCTCACTTCTGTCTTTCCGACCTGATCCGCTGTACATACCGATTATACGGAGACTTACGATATATACCATTCACACAACAACATTGTATACGCCATGCGTTGCATAATCAATATATAAATGCAACTTTCAGAGATAGTTTCAGATGATGATACCGTCAAGATGGTCGCACTCATGCTGGATAATCTGTGCCGTCCAGCCGGTAAAAGTCTGCGAGTGTTTCTTCATCTGCATATCCTGCCATGATACTGTAATCGTCTGATAACGGACAGTATTGCGCTGACCGGCAAGGCTCAGACATCCTTCCGTTGTTTCGTAACGGTCCTTTTTAGCAGTAATGACCGGATTGAACATAACCAGATCAAGAAGTCCTGCATTGACGATAATAATCCGTTTCCGGACACCGATCATATTTGCGGCCATGCCGACGCAGCCTGCTCTGTTGGCTTTCAGGGTATCGATCAGATCCAGAGCTGTACTCATGTCAGCCGCCGTTGCCTTCTCACTTTTCAAGCCGAGAAACATGACGTCACGAACGATGCTTTTTATCATTTTCTGCCTCCTGCAGCTCTGTCTGCTGCTACAAATAAAAGACCCGTGATACATGTAAGAACTGCAATCAGCAGAAGATTCATCAGCACAATCAGCCAGCCGAGCTGCGATGCGTTCATAAAAGGATATGGATAATCCGCACTGTTCAGCCCGAAGCCGTTGCCGGTATATCCCATAATCAGCGCAAATGCAGTATAAGGCACAAACAGCAGATATGACTTCAGAACATAATTTGCATAAAAAGTCTTCTTTCTTCCTGCCGCCCAGTCCAGAACCATTTCCGCAGGCACCACAGTCATCAGAGCGAATGCAGCTGCACGATAATTCGCATTCAGTCCGGCATGCCAGGGACCCAGCAGAACCAGATTGACCAGAGCCATATTCCATTCCGCGATCATCAGACATGCTCTGACATCCGGATAAAGAAATCCGGGATCACCGTGCCGGAGTCTGATCAGTTCAAAAATATAATATACAAGTACAAGTATCGTAAGCAGCACACTGTACATCTGCAGTCCGGCAGGAGATGGCGAATCCGGGAGGCCCATCGCAAAAAGCAGACCGGCAATGCATGTAACGATGATCAGCACTGCAGTAATTTTTTCAAATGTTCTGTTCTTCATTCTTCAATTCCCATATTTTTTAACAGCTGCGGCAGTTCAGCGTGGATCCATGCAAGAAATCTGCGTGTTCCCACGGACAGCGTATCCGCATTTTTGTATGCCACAGCAATCGTACGCTCCAGAGGTTCTCTGACCGGCCGGAGGACAACATCATTCTCAAAGCCTGCAGTAACCAGACGGTACAGCACCGATACGCCAAGGCCTTGTCTGACCATAGCCAGAATGGAGTAATCATCATAAACCTTGTAGGCAATATCCGGGTGCAGACCTTCTTTTTCAAAAGCCTGCAATGGAACACTGTTTTTTCCCTCATCCAGAAGAATGAAGGGCTCGTCTGCCAGCTGCTTCAGAGAAAGTTCTTCCAAAGACGCAAGCGGATGATTCTTCGGAATAACAGCAGACATTGTATCATGATAAATCGTTTCTGCCTCAATATCATCATAACCTTCAGGTTTGATAAAACCGAAATCAATCTCGCCGGTATTGATCCAGTCATGAATATTGTCATACTCACCTTGTCTTAACTCAAAGCGCACACCGGGATATACAGTATGAAATGAATTCATCAGAGAAGGAAGAAGATTGCGGGAAACACTGGTAAATGTACCGATCCGGATTGTCTGCTCTTCCAGACCGCTCATTTCCTTATGATGCTTTTCCAGATTCTTTTCCGCGGAATAAACTGCCTGGATATACGGATAGTAGCTTTCCCCGTCACGAGTCAGTGAAATACCTTCACGAGCCCTGACAAGAAGAACCGTCCCAAGCTCCTTTTCAAGAGACTGAATCGTCTGTGATACTGCTGACTGGGAGTAACCGAGTTCTTCTGCAGCTTTCGTAAAGCTGCCGGCTTCCATCACTTTTGCAAAAATTCCGTAACGAGAAATCATATCCATCACTCTTTCTGATGAAAGCATTATAAATATTAATTTTACTTATTGCGCATAAAGATATGAAATAGAAACATAACTTTCGGGAGGATTTATGAAAAACATTCGAAAATCACTTTTTGAAGGAATACGTGACGGCATTCCGATCATGCTGGGATACTTCGCAGTTTCCTTTCCGCTCGGCATTGCCATGCATAAAGCAGGAATGAATGTTTATGAGAGCATGCTGATGAGTGCGCTGGAAATGGCCTCTGCCGGACAGTATGCCGGCGTTCAGATCATTGCAGCTGCAGGCACATATTTCCAGATGGCACTGATCACCCTGATCGCAAATGCAAGATATCTTCTGATGAGCTGTGCATACAGCCAGAAACTTTCCGAGGATACTCCGCTGATTCACCGGCTCGGCAACGGCTTTACACTGACAGATGAAATCTTCGGCATTGCGATGGCACGTACCGGCAAAGCAGATGTGTACTACTTCTACGGTGCCATGCTGGCTGCGATTCCGGGATGGACAGCCGGATCTGCTTTAGGATGCCTTTTCGGCAGTATCCTTCCTTCTTATATTACAGCTGCCTTCGGTGTTGCACTGTACGGCATGTTTCTTGCCATTATCATTCCTCCCTGCCGCACTGACAGTACATTGACGATTCTGGTGGCCGCGAGTTTCCTGTGCAGCTTCATCGCTTCCGTCGCACCGGTCATCTCCGGATGGAGTGACGGCACACGTACCATCGTATTAACAATTCTGCTTGCTTCCGCAGCAGCAGTCATAAAACCTGTAAAAGATGAAGAGGAAGAACAGCATGCACAGTAATCTGATTTATATTCTCACCGCCTGGATTGTTACTTTCGCAATCCGCACACTTCCGCTGACGCTGATCCGCAAGCCGATCAGAAACAGGTTCCTCAAGTCTTTCCTCTATTATGTTCCTTATGTAACATTGTCTGTCATGACATTCCCTGCCATTCTGAATACGACCGGCAATATTCTCTGCGGTCTCGGCGCTTTGTCCGTCGGAATCGTTCTTGCATGGATGAACAAAGGACTTCCCGTTGTTGCATGTGCCTGCACTGTTACTGTACTGATTCTTGAATTTATCCTGTAAAAAAGCTGCAGCAGCCTGCCGTGTTTACTGTAACGGAAGGTATGCTGCAGTTTTTATTTGATCTTTTCAAGAAGCTTCGCTTCTTCCGGGCTCAGAATTCTGTTCTCCAGAAGATCCGGTCTGTATTTCAAAGTTGTGCGCAAAGACTCCTGCAGTCTCCATCTTCGAACTGCCTCATGATTACCGGAAAGAAGCACATCAGGAACCTTCTCACCATTGAAGACTGCCGGTCTTGTATACTGAGGATACTCCAGAAGTCCGTTTTCATAGGATTCCTCTTCGATGCTCTCATGCCTGATTACTCCGTCAAGCAGACGGATTACCGAATCAGCGATAATCATGGAAGGATATTCTCCACCTGTCACAATATAGTCGCCGCAGGATATGCATTCATCTGTATCATTCAGGATTCTTGCATCAACGCCTTCATAATGACCGCAGAGGATCACAAGATGTTCCAGTGATGCATACTCATGTGCTTTCATCTGGGTATACGGAAAACCTGCCGCAGCCATAAGAATCGTATGACAGCCCGGTGTTTTCACATCTTCCAGAGCTTTTATTACCGGTTCACAGCGCAGAATCATGCCGGCACCTCCGCCATAAGGAGAATCATCAATATGACGGTAGCTTCCTTCTGCATAAGACCTGATGTCGACAATCTCCACTTCAACTGCTCTTTTTGCTATTGCATGCGAAGGTACCGGAGAATGCAGAAATCCGCTGAACATTTCCGGGAACATCGTCAGGATGGAGATCTTCACAATCAGAAACCGCCGATCTCGATGGAATCATCCATTGCGGTAACAATCTGAATCATCCGGTTGTATGTATCCTGATAACCGTACAGATGATCATCATCCATCTGAGAGAACGGAATAATATCAAAGTTATCAATCCAGTAATCTCTGTAATATGTATAATGCAGATCACACTTGACATCACTGATTTCAACATTCTTCATCAGTTCTGATTCTGTCTTGGTAATCTTCAGGGAAGCAAGAATACCGATACGGCTGTCATCATACTGTGCAGCGATGATATTTCCGAGCGCATAGAAGCAGATCGTATCACCGATCCACTCTACCGGCTGAATCATATGAGGATGATTGCCGATAATAATATCCGCACCTGCATCCGCAAGTTCACGGGCAAGTTCCTGCTGCCATTCTTCAGGATATGTGGAATATTCAACGCCCCAGTGAATAGCCAGAATAACAACATCGGCGTTTTTCTTTGCTTCTCTTACCTGTGCAAGCATTGCCTCGCCGTCATCATTGCCGAAGCAGTTGACCATATATTCCATTCCTTCAGGGCACTGGAAACCGTTCATATTCTCACACCAGGAAAGGAATGCATACGAAATGCCGTTGACCGAGCCGTAGCGGATCGTGTCATATTCTTCCTGTGTGCGGTTGGTACCGGCAGTAATTGCATCTTTTGTTTCCCAGTAATCCAGCGAAGCAATAATACCGTCTGTTCCTCTGTCAAGGCAGTGATTGTTGGCTGTTGAAACAAGATCAAAGCCGCAGTAGTCAATCATATAATCACCCCAGTCCTGAGGGCTGTTGAACTGCGGATAACCGGAATAGCCGAACGCTTCACCGGCAAGCAGTGTTTCCTGATTATAGTAGGAAAGGTCGTAGGAATTCGAAATGGCCGCAAGACGTTCCAGAATATGCTGGTAGTTATACGTCCCGTCCCCGACTTCCGAATCATAGTTGACCGTCATGTGCAGAAGTGCATCCCCGCAAAGGAACATCGTTGCTTCGGATACAACCGGTTCAAGAACAGGTGTAGGTGTTTCTTCTGCAGTTTCCTCTTCGGAAGCAGATGAAACAGATACTGCTTCACTTGATTTGCCGGAACATGCTGTACATACCAGCAGCCCGAAAGATAATAATACTTTTTCAAACTTTCTCATAAACTCCCCGCTATTCCGATCAATTCGATTCAAGTGTGATTCTGATTACGGGACGTACTCCCAGACCGTCAACACTGACGGGATAACCGTAGGTATTGTAATCTCCTTCATCATCCACATAATCAGCCAGAAAACCGCGTTCCCCCTGTGTCCAGATCCACCATTCACAGCATCCGTTTTCTTCATTTACATATACAGCTTCGCCAAGACTCTTTGTATATTCCGTAGGTCTGCACAGTCTGATATCATCATTTTCACTGAGATAGTACACAGCATCTTCATAGCTCAGAAGTGTAACCATATCACCGGTACTGTCAATTCTCGCCTGTTCCTCTTCCGTAAATGCTTTATTCAGGAAATTACTGTTCAGCCATTCACGCAGCGAACATTCTTCCCATGTAACTTCCTCAGTAACTGTATGATAAGGCTGAGAATCCAGTGCCATTCTGCTCATCAGCAGAAGATCATCATCATCCCTGTCAAGAACAATCCATTCCACAGGCTCCTGACCGTTTGTTTCATCATTGTCCTGTTCATATGTTCCGAAAGTTACAACATCACCCGCAGAAGCTGTTTTCAAAGGATCCTTTTCACGTGAAAGAAGAGCGTACCCTCCGGCAGCTGCCCCGGCCAGCACAACGGCCGCAGCAAGCAGAGCTGCTTTCTTCAGTTTTCTCTTTTTATGCGTTACATGTACAGGCTCGGCAATGATCTCATCCAGCTGCGCGAAGATTTCATCCGGTATTTCCTCTCCGCATTCCAGACAGACCGCTTCTTTCTTTCTGATCAGACTGCCGCAGGACGGACAACGTAAAACCTTTGTTCCGCACTCCGGACATACTTCAGCGTCATCATCCAGTGACGCATTGCATTTCAAACATTTCATAACTTCTGAAGCTCCTTGGTTGTATTACACCGGCATGAAATACCGATTTTAAACATAGATACGTTATATTCTACATCTGTATATACTAATGGAATCGTCCTTTAAATGCACGATGAAATATTTTTAATTTTTTCCCGGCAAGGGTCCGTGAATAACATGAAAATTTCCTATGGCAATTTACAGCAAGGTGCGCTATAATGTCTCATGCTGAAAGGCAATCGGGATGTAGCGCAGCTTGGTAGCGCGCTTCGTTCGGGACGAAGAGGTCGTGGGTTCGAATCCCGTCATCCCGACCATCAGAAACAAGGCTTATGCCTTGTTTTTTTATTTCTTTGCATAACTGTACGGTCATCACTTGTCATAATTCGGCTAAGATCTGACACATTTCTGTTTAAAAAAGTCCGGGATATCTGTACATGAATATCTGTGTACACATATGCCGGACTTTATGATCAGTTATAGCGGCTGATGAGCAGCTGGTCCATCTGCCTGTTCTCTTCTTCGGCTGCGGAGATCTCATCTTCCGTCAGTTTCAGGCTACCGGTATCATGACTGCCTTTTGATAAAGAAAGGCTCCATGCTCTGCTTTCTTTCAGAATATCATCCAGATCGTCATCCAGATGCGGTGCAAGTGCCACAAGATCAGCTGCCCACCTGATCAGAAGACTCATGGACATGCTGTCACTTTGATAGAGATCTGCTTCCCTTTCTCCGCATCTTTCAAGAATACGGTCCAATGCTTCACCAATCGTAATTTTCATATCTGTCTCTCCTCTTGCACAAAGATCGTAGCATCGAATACAGGAAAATAACCTTAAGAAGAAGGGATAATGAAAAAAGATCATAAATTCATCACTGTTTACATTTGTTTTCTGTGATATGATCTTGCGCATGGCTCACTTTGAATGGTATCTGCCGGATCTTGTGATCATGTTTCTGATCACTGCATATCTGCACAAAAGATGGAAAAAAGAAGACAAGAAGATATCAGCATCCGATGATCTGCTTCTGTTTTCAATTTTTCTGATTGTTTTATTTACCCTGAGTCCTGTTGTTGTTTCTTTATTAAGAATCAATGATACCGGACTGGAAAAGATCTACAATCTGATTCCTTTCCGTGACTGGATGGAAGGATACGGAAGCTATATTTACGAAAGTCTGGACAATATCCTTCTCTTCGTACCATACGGTTTTGCTCTGTCATATACAAAGAAACTTTCCGTAAAACAGACCATCTCTGCCGGACTGTTCCTCAGCATATGCATCGAGCTGATCCAGCCGGTTGTAAACGCCGCCAGAATATGCGATATCACCGATATGATCGACAATACCATCGGTACCTCTGCCGGTGTCTTCCTTTATTTCATCATCTGTAAATTCAGAGAACAGTGACTGTGCTGTTCTTTTTCATTGGTGCTAATATAAAAGGAAGAAACAAGGAGCAGATCAGATATGCTTAATCATTATTTATACGACGGAAGCGAAAAGTTCCGTCTGAAGGATGTATCCACAAAAGAAACAAAATATGCAAAGAAAAGCGAAGCTTTAAAACGTCTGGAAGAAAACAATGCAAAAATCGATGCTCTTCAGCAGAAGCTTTATGCAGAAAAGAAAGAAGGCCTGATCATTCTGATTCAGGCAATGGACGCTGCCGGAAAAGACGGTACAATTTCAAATGTACTGCAGTGCCTCTCACCCCACGGTGTTTATGAAGCTGCCTTCAAATCTCCGACTTCCGCAGAACTTGCGCATGATTTTCTCTGGAGAATTGTACAGAAGGTTCCGGCAAAAGGAGAGATTGCCATCTTCAACCGTTCACAGTATGAAGACGTGCTGATCGGAAGAGTCAGGGAACTCTATAAGACACAGGCTCACGCAGACAGAATCAATCTGGATAAAGTCATCGATTACAGATATGAAGATATTGCAGGCTTTGAAGAATATCTTTACCGCAATAATGTCAGAACGGTAAAGATCTTCCTGAATGTTTCAAAAGAAGAACAGGCAAAGCGTTTCCTTTCACGTATTGAAGAACCGGAAAAGAACTGGAAGTTCTCATCTTCGGATGTCGAAGAGCGTCAGTACTGGGATGCTTATATGGAAGCTTTTGAGGATGCAGTCAATCACACAGCTGCAAAGCACAGTCCCTGGTATGTCGTACCTGCAGACCACAAATGGTATATGCGCTATCTTGTATCCGAGATTATCCTTCATACACTGGAAGATATGAATCCGCAGTATCCTGAAGTATCCAGTGACCGCAGAGCGCAGTTTGAGCAGCTGAGACAGCAGTTAAGAAAAGAACTGGGCAAAGAAGAATGACAGTTGCTGAGAAGTACTGCATGCAGTGCGGTACCGCATTAACGGAAAAGTTTCTTGCAAGTGAAGGAAAACACATTCCTTTCTGTCCTTCCTGCAATGAATATCGCTTTCCCGTGTTCAGCACCGCTGTTTCCATGATTGTTACAAACAAGGAACATAACCGCATTCTGCTGATCAAGCAGTACGGTGGTGATTCCTATATCCTGACAGCAGGTTATGTCAACAAAGGAGAAGATGCGGAAGATGCAGTGATACGCGAAGTGAAAGAAGAAACCGGTCTAATCGTAACAGACTTATCCTTCAACCACAGTCATTACTTCAGCAGAAGCAATACCCTGATGCTTAATTTCACTGTAACCGTCGCAGATGAGATCCTTCATCCCAACGAGGAAATCGACAGCTATGCATGGTTTTCCTATGAAGAAGCACGGGCAAACATCCGCCGCAATTCACTGGCTCAGGCTTTTCTCAACGGATATCTGGATCAGCACTGGGTATTCAGGGAAAATCTTGCAAAGCCGTATCCGCACACTGATCAATAATCACAAAAGGGAGAACCGTATGTACAGTTCTCCCTTTGCTTTTCTTTGCTCTTCTCAGATCAATGCAGCAGAGCGCAGGATCATAATCCACCCGAACAATGTAATCACCGATGCAAGTGTCGTCATAACAACCAGTTCACCCGCCAGTTCACCATCCCCGCCCATATTCTGTGCCATCGGGTAAGAACTTACGGCAACAGGCGTTGCAAAGAGTACGAATACAACGAACAGTTCAACTGATGTCAGTCCAAGCATTGAACAGATTGCAGTAACCGCTGCAGGAATCAGAATCATCTTCAGAATAACTACTGTGCTGATCGCCTTGAAATTCTTCTTAACGGAAGAAAGATGCATCGTACCGCCCAGAATCATCAAAGCAAGCGGAGTGGACATGCCGGAAAGCTTTGACATCGTCGATTCAATTACAGAAGGCAGTGCGATTCCGGTCAAAGACCAGGCCAGACCGGCAGCGGCTCCGAGGAACAGCGGATTCTTCAGTACTTTTCCCGTCAGTGACCTTACATCCGTCTTCCCGCCCCGGAATGACTCAAGAACAATAATTGCGACAACATTATAGATCGGTACAAATACTGCAACCGCAATAGAAGCCAGTGCGCTTCCTTCCGAACCGAATATACTTTCTGCAAGTCCCAGAGCAAACAGCAGTGCATTGGATCTGTACAATGCCTGTACAATAACTGCTCTTCTTGAATTCTCTTTCACAAAGAAACCGGTCAGAAGGACGGAAAGAGCGATCACTGACGCAAGACATGCAAGACCTGTCAGGAGCACCCTGGAGCAGCTTGCAAAATCCAGTGAAAGATTATGTGTATTGGAGAACATCGTAATCGGAAACAGAGACAGGAAGATTGCCTGATTCAGTTTCTTGAGAAACGGCTCATCCATAATACCGGCTGTACGGAGAATCCACCCGAAAACCAGATAGATCATGTAGGGAAGAACGGCATTCACCGCAGTATTCATCGCATCCATATATTTATTTCCTTTCCTCGGCAGATACAGGAATTATACCCGCTCTGAATAAAAGAAACAGAGACAACCTGTCGTCTGTTTCTCATAAAGTTCAGTTAACAACAATGCTTCCGCCGGTAAATTCACGCACGATGGAATTCAGTGCAATGCATGAATCATCCTCAATGCTCCGGAAGAATTCCAGAAATCTCAGCATACGCTGTGCTTCCGGATACTCCTTTTCCTCCGGAGTGATTTCCTCAAGCAGAGGAACAGCATACTTCTTTAAAACAGCAAGTTCATACAGACAGCAGCTGTTAAAGAACATATCTGCTTCATCACAGTACGGGAAAATATTCTTCTCCTCGCCTTTTCGGACATCCTGCCATGAAGCAATGGTTTTCTTTGCGGATGAACCTCTGGTGCGGGCATCCCTGACCATTCTTCTCAGCATACGTGCATCTGTTGTTGGAATGCGATGATGACGGTCGATATTCAGCTGGGTCAGAGGACTGATATAGATTTTATATTTTTCCTCTTCCGGAAGATTCTTCGCCAGGGCAGGATTCAGACCGTGAATTCCTTCAATGACCAGCGGCGTATCATGTTCAACAGAAATGATTCTTCTGCCGAAATGCTTTTTTCCTTCAATGAAATCATATTCAGGCAGATCTGTCTTCTTTCCGGAAAGAAGTGAAGCAATCTGTTCTTCAAACAGTTCTGTATCCAGGGCATCCAGATCTTCGTAATTCAGTTTTCCGTTCTCATCCGGAATCAGATCCGCGCGGTCAACGAAATAATCATCTGTACCGAGATACAGCGGTTTCAGTCCGATCACGCGCAGCTGTGTGCAGAGTCTTCTGGCGAAAGAAGTCTTTCCGGAAGAAGAAGGTCCGGCAATCAGAATAATTCTCTTTTTCTTTTCCGAAATTTCACGGGCAATCTCTGCAATCTTCTTTTCATGCAGTGCTTCACTGAGCATGATCAGATCCTTTGTTTCATTACGAAGAATCACTTTGTTCAGATCACCTGCATAGCTGATACCCATCAGCTTCTCCCAGTGTGTTTCTTCCGAGAATGCTTCATAAAGAAGCTTCTGCTCTTTATATTCGGGAACACTCCCCGGATTCTGCTGATGCGGAAAACGCAGCAGCATCCCGGATCTGTATCTTCTCACTTCAAAATATTCCAGATATCCGGACGAAGGCAGCAGATGATCAAAGAACAGTGCCTCCTCATCCAGCAGGCTGCAGAGAATTCCGGACTGCAGTTCTTCATTGCTTTCATACAGTTCTCTCTCATCAAAAGAACCATGTTCATGAAGCCAGACAAGTGCTTCTGTTCTGTTCACTGTCTTTTCTTCAAAAGGAACATTGCTTTGGGCAATCTCCTTCATTCTTGCTTCAATCTTTTCTGCCATTTCATCTGTCACAGCAGGTACATGCAGTCTTGTAAAAAGACCTTTGGAAAGAGAATTGGCAATCATTACGGATACATTCTTTCCGCAGACATCATGAACTGCTTTCAGATAAAGCAGAGTAAGAGATGTCTGATAACACATATTTGCGGAAGAATCCGTCATGTCCAGAAGTGCCAGATCACCGTTCTCACGGATTTCTTCAGTCAGCCTGACCGGAAGCCGGTTAAGGCGCGCCGAAAGAAGCCTGTGTTCCATCCTGTATTCCGGCATTTCTGCAATCGCTTCTGCTGTGATTCCTTCAGGGAAATGATCTTCTCTGATCTTCCCGTCAGGAGTCTGTATTCTAAGTTCAATCATTTTTCTTCTGTTTGTATTTTGTGTGGAACACAGCTGTTTTGGCTCTGTTCTGCACAGCCGGAATACCTTTCCTGCTTTCCGGCATCATGCGCATCAGTGCCTTCTGTTCATCAAAAGGAACTTCTGCATTCTTGAATTTGCGATATCTGCCTGCAGAACTCATGATTCTTGCTTTTTCATTATCCTGCATGATGATATCAACCATTTCATGTACTCTTGCCTGCAGTTTCTTATCCAGTACAGGACATGCAATTTCTACACGTCTTTCTGTATTTCTGGTCATGAAATCCGCAGAACCGATATACATCTTCTCATCCGCACCGGAACCGAAAATATAAATACGCGAATGTTCGAGGAAACGTCCGACAATCGAGCGGATTTCAATATTCTCCGTCTTTCCGGGAATACCGGGAAGAATACACGAAATACCTCTTACCACCAGCTGAATCTTTACACCGGCACAGGAAGCTTCCTTCAATGCACGGATAATATCCTCATCAGTAACGGCGTTGATCTTGGCAAAGATTCTTCCTTCACTGCCCTTTGCAGTCTCACGTCCGATCAGTTCAATCAGCGTGCTCTTCAGAGAAACAGGAGCGACCAGCAGCTGTTTATATGTGCCGTCCAGTTTGCCGATTGCCATGTTGCGGAAGAATTCAACAGCATCCGAAACAATTGCCTTGCGGGCTGTCATAACAGCAATATCTGTGTAGGAAGAAGCAGTATTCTCATTGAAATTTCCTGTAGATACCAGCGTAACAGCAGAGGATCTGCCGTCTTTTATCCTGGTAATCAGGCAGATCTTGGAATGGACTTTATATGCATCAAAGCCGTAGTTCACATTGCATCCTGCATCTTCCAGACGTTCCGAGTAGTCAATGTTGTTCTGTTCATCAAAACGTGCTTTCAGTTCAATCAGTACGTCTACTTCTTTGCCGTTTTCTGCCGCTGCACAAAGATAGTTGACCAGTCTTGCATTGCTGGCCAGACGGTAGATTGTAATCTTGATGGAAACTGTATCAGGATCTTCAGAAGCTTCTTTTACAAGACGAAGGAACGGCTCCATAGACTCATAAGGATAGAAAAGCATGACATCCTTCTTCTGAATCTGGTCAAAGAGAGGTTTCTCATAATTGAAAGCAGGAGAAAGCTTCGGTTCAAAAGGTTCGTAGGAATATCTTCCCTGCATGCCTTCGGGAAGCATCTTTTCCAAAGAGAATACGTACTTCAGATTCATCGGAGCAGTACATACAAACAATGCTCTTTCCTTGATCTTCAGATGATTCAGAAGATACTTTCTGAAAGCAGCTGAAGGCTGCTGCGAGCATGTAAGCATGGTCACATTCATCTTTCTTCTCTGCTTCAGAACCTTCAGCATTTTCTTTCTGTAGTCACCGATATCATCAAACGCTTCATCCATCGGATCCACGTATGCACTGCGGGCAACGGAAATCTTCACAGCTTCATCAATCCCGGCATCCGGATAAACCATGGAAAGGAAATGAACAATCAGGTCCTCCGTATGGATAAAACGGAATTTCTTCTTATGCGGAAGCACGATCACCGCCGGCAGTGACGAAGGTACCGGAACAAAGCTGAAAGAACCATGTCCCTTGTAGTTGACGACAGCAGCGACATAAATCGTTCCTGACTGCAGATTCGGAAAAGGATGATGCGCATCTACTACCTGCGGAGCAAGCAGCGGATATACAGTCGTCTTGAAATATTTCTTCAGAAATTTCATTTCCTCTTTTGTGCAGTCACGAATATCAAGATCTTCAATTCCTTCTTTTGCCAGTTTTTTTCTGAGATCTGCATAGATCTCATCACGTTTTCTGCATCCTCTGTGAGCTGCAGGATAAACTGCACTCAGCTGGGCAGACGGCGTCATTCCGCTTTTGGCATCCACATGAGGATACTTTGCTTTTGCAAGATCATATAAACTGCCGGCACGGACGCGGAAAAATTCCGTCAGATTGGATGTATAGAAGTATACTGACTTCATTCTTTCCAGCAAAGGGACATTCTTGTCTTCCGCCTCCGCCAGTACACGATCATCAAAACGAAGCCAGGAAAGTTCTCTGTTCTGTGTATATCCTTCTTCAAACAATTGTTCTGTCATAAGCTCCACCTCATGATACCTTTCTCATTCTGGCAATACTTTCATTGTCATATATGAACATCAGTACACCGGACTGCTGAGCTGCCAGTCTGTAACAGCTGTCAGTCAGTACATTTACCGAAGCAAGATTGCTCGTATGCGCAGATGCACGGATTACGGATGCACCGAAGTTCTCAATCAGAAACGGAGAAATCAACGATACAGCATCCGTTGCATAGTGAAGGTTTCTCTCGTCCTCTTTCACTCTGTAACCGATCGCCAGTGAATTATCCTGACGGATATCATAAAGAGAGAGAATACCGACAACCTGATCTCTTTCTTTATCAACAATCGCAAGATTTGCTTCTTTTCCTTCTTTATAAGACAGCATGAAATGATTGATCATCATTTCCGTCTGTTCTTTCGTCAATGGTGAATCAAACAGATCCTTCAGATCATCTGCGTCTTCTTTTCTGCACAGACGCATAAGAATCCTTTCATTTTCAACCAGGGAGATCTCACTGATTTTCATATTTCCACTTCCTTTACATACACAAAATATCAATTTTCATTATAATACGTGTGGACCTGCGATTCCTATGCAGATCATGTAAAGAATACGTAAAACCTTAAGAACAGGGAGTGATCAATATATGAAAAAAATAGTAACAATGCAGGATATTTCCTGTGTAGGAAAGTGTTCGCTGACCGTTGCATTGCCGGTCATTTCGGCAATGGGCATAGAATGTTCCGTACTGCCTACTGCCGTATTGTCTGCACATACCATGTTCAGCAATGTAACATTCCATGATCTTACGGATGAACTGGAGCCGATCATGAATCACTGGAAGAAAGAAGGCTTTCAGTTTGATGCTGTTTATACCGGATATCTCGGTTCTTTCCGCCAGCTGGATATTGCAAAGAAACTTTTTGATGATTTCGGCCGCGGGATCAGACTTGTAGATCCGTGCATGGCAGACAATGGAAAACTCTATGCAGGCTTCAGTGAAGAATTTCCTGCAGCTATGGCCGGCTTATGTGCGTCCGCAGATATCATCTGTCCGAATATGACCGAAGCTTCATTTCTTCTGAATATTCCGTATCGTGCGGAGTATGATGAAGAATACGTCAAAGATGTATTAAAGAAACTGTGTACACTCGGCTGTGATACTGCTGTGCTGACAGGCATCTCTTTTGAAAAAGGAAGAATCGGTGCTTATGCATATCTCAGCAAAGAAGACAGATTTATCTATACTGATACACCGGAAGAAGCACAGCGCTTCCATGGTACAGGAGATCTCTGGGCATCTGTATTCTGCGGTGCTCTGGTCAGGGGGATTGAATTCAAACGCGCTATGTACATTGCCTGTGAATTCATCAGAGCCTCCATTCACTTCACACTTGAAGAAGAGAATCATAATACCTATGGTGTAAACTTTGAACAGGCGTTCCCGTATCTTCTGGAACTTCTGGAACAGTAATCCTGCAGTGCTCCCCGGAGCACTCTTTTTTTCTGCTGAATTCTTAAATTTTCTGAAATTTATGCTTCAAACGATGTATCGGAATTCCTGTGCATTAGAATAAAAGCATAAAAGTGAGGAAACATATGAAAAAGAAATTTATCATTGCGTCAGCTTTCTTCTTTGCTGTACTGCTGGTCTTTTCAGGAATTTATTACATTGCAGGCAGGACGATTCTCACATGTCCTGACAATGCCGGAGATATCAGGAATACAGAGCCGGCTGTTTATACAATCAAGCCGGGAACGGCGGCAGAATCTGAAACGCTCGTACTTCGCATCTATGAATATGATGAAAATAAATGGACTGAATCGGATACAGCTGAAGCAGACATCCACGGTGAAATGAAAATCTCTCTGCAGCGGATCAACTCTGATTATTATGAAGCAGTGATTGAAAATACGGAGCAGTCAGTAAGGCATATCATGGAAGGCTATGAACTGGAGTCAAGCGTAAAGTTTCTCATGGACGAAGTAAAGCTGACACCGGATCAGGAGTATGCGCTTGTATCCTGTATGGAATCATCAGGTGCTGATGTATCGGATACCTTCGCAGAAGGATGGCAGGGTTTCAAAGGTGACGGCAGAGGCTGGGCACTGATCATCGAGCTTAAGTCATGATAAAAGGGCTCTGATTTCCGTCAGAGCCCCAACAAGAATATTATAGAACATAAAAAAAATGAAATACAGACTG